>Ga0307508_10000221_pt1 | contig 69169 bp, 60 predicted proteins | sample 9_EM_MG_FD_203089 | JGI IMG/M metagenome (GOLD analysis project Ga0307508, IMG submission 203089) | Populus trichocarpa ectomycorrhiza microbial communities from riparian zone in the Pacific Northwest, United States - 9_EM | ecosystem: Host-associated > Plants > Roots > Unclassified | place... | reverse complement strand
CGATCTTGCCAACCGCGAGCAGCGCGGCAGATCGACACGTCGTGACGACGTGCAGCAGGTCGCCGCAGTGGACTCTTTGGGTCGCACTTCTTTGCAGCGGCGAAGGCGTGTCCCCGGCGCGCGCGAGCCCTTGGCTCACGCCGTTAGTCGTCGCGCCATCAGAACGTTGCTTGCTGGGGGCGATGCGGCCTGGCTCCATCACGGTGGTCATGGTGCCCATGTCGTCTGACACGAGGCTGAGTCGCGCCCAACGGGTTGCGGAGCTCGAGCATCCCAACTTGGTGCGCATGCTGCCGCTCCCGGGTGGCGCGAGATTTTCGCCGGCGCCCGACCAAGGGCGGGTGTTGTCCGACTTTACGCCAGGCGGTACCTTTACGCGCTTCGAGCTGCAGCAAGTGCTGCCGCTGCTATTGGACGTTTTGAGCGGACTTTCCGCGCTGCACGCGCTCGTTGAGGACGGCTGCGGGTTCGTCCACGGCGAGGTCTCGCCGCGTTACATCTACGTGGGAGACAACGGGCGAGCCCGCTTGGTGCCGCTCGTTGCCCGACATGGGTCGCGACCAACGCTGCCGACTGCCAGCGGCTACGCCGCGCCGGAGCTGTTGCTGGGCGACCAGGTGGACGCCCGCGCCGACATTTTCAGCGTCGGCGTGATGCTCTGGGAGGCGCTGGCCGGTAAGCCGCTGTTCCCAGATCCGTCGCTCGAGGCAGTCGTCATGCGCTTGCTTGGCGGCCAGATCCCGCCGCTCACACCGCCGCCCAGCAGCCCGTGGGCGCGTCCGCTCTGCGAGATCGCCGAGCGCGCGATCTCCAGCTACGCGGCGCTGCGTTTCCAAAGCGCCGAAGAGCTGAGCCAAGCCATCCAGCGGGCCGTCGGGCCACAGCGAGCCAAGCGCCCGCGCGATACTTGGCTGGACGACGCACCCACCTTGCTTCTGGCGGTGACGGGGCCGGGCCGTGCCGAGCTGCGCAGGTTGACGCCGCTGTCGTCGGTGCTCGACCTGCCGGCCGACGCGCCGTTCGCGGAGCCACTGCCAGAGAGTGCTTCGCCCGTCGCAGCAGCGCGCGTGCGAACGAGGCCGAGCCGTTGGTCGCGACTCGGCGACGTCATGCTGACACTGGTCGTGCTCGTGGCGCTCGCAGCAACGGTCGTGTTGTTGCTCTCCAAATCGAGGCCCAATGCTCGGCAACCTGCGGCAGCTGTTGCGCCGGCGTCAAGACCAGAGTCAACACCGGCAGCAAGCTCGTCAGGCAGCGCAGCGGCCTGGCCAAGCCCCAGCTCGAGCGCAGCTCCGGCGCCGAGCTTCAAGCGACGCGAGCGCTCGACGAAGGCAGCGCCCGCGCCGAACGACTACGGCATTTAGGAGCTGCACGCCGGTCGCGAGCTCTAGCCACGTCGGCCCGAAAGGGCGACACTAGTGTGAATGAAAGTCGAGGTCCTACCGGTGGCCGACGCGCTGGCGCGACTCGCGGTTCTGGTTTCTGGCTTGCTGTTCATCAGCGAATCGGACCATCCCCTGAGCCTGGTTCGCTTGGGTACGCTTACCGAGTCCGAATTGCCGAACGCGCTGCTGGTCGCCGCTTCGCGTGAGGGGGAAGAGATCCAGTGCGTTACGTTGCCCGCTTTTTTTGCTCGGGCGACAGTCGCACAGCCGTATCACACCGCTGCAGAGCGCGTGGCGGTCGAACGCTACCGAGTGTTGGTCGAGTTTTTGACGCGGCAGCTCGCAGACGCCCGCGTCTATCGCTTGGGCGCAATTGACGTGGACGTCTACGCCGTTGGGCAAGCGCTCGAAGGGGAATGGCTGGGCGTAGCCACGAAAGTCATCGAAACTTGATGCTGGCTACGCCGATGCCCGAGCAGCTACTGGTTGTCGACGCGCGGCTCGATCACGTCCTGAACGGCCCTAGAAACGTCCGACAGAAAGTTGAGGCCGGTGAGCGCCTCGATGCTGCGCACGGAGACGCGGTAGGGCTTCCAATCGTCGGCTTTTGCCACTTGGCTGTTGTTATTGGGGATCACGATGCCGATCAAGCGCGTGCTCGTCGTTACGTTCGCCGGCCCTTGCCCGACGGAATCAAGCACCGCGATGACCTTGAAGGTGCTGTCCGGCACCACCACCCCCGCGCCGACCGTGCCGGCGCTGCCGGTGCCGCCCGAAATGATGAACAGCTCTTTGCCTTGACCGGCTAAAGTTCGGCTGTAGCTCTCGAGCTTCTCCCAGGGGCCTTGGTTGTTGTTCGCGGCTTGCGGCACCATGTTCGAGAGGTAGAAGGTCAGTGAATTGGCGGCCGCTGACGCGGTGCGATCGCCCGACGGGCACATATGCCCGCGGTCGTAACCGCTCCCGCTGTAGTCGGCGAGGCTCGCCTGCGGCATTCCCGACGGCAGGGTGTCGTCGGGCCGGAAGTTGTCGAGGCGAGCCTGACTGCCGAGGTAACTGCTGTTGAGCTCCCAGCTCACCCAATGCGGAGTCTTGCGTGAGCTGTCGTAGGCGAGCGCGTATTGTGACTTGACCGAGAGGTAGTCGTTCCAGTTGCCGGTCGATGCAGCCGACGGCAGACCGAGCTTGGTATGTACGCTCACACTCGCGCCGGTGCCGCCGGTGGCGCCGGTGCCGCCGCCGCCGGTGCCGCCACTGCCACCGCCACCGCTGCCACCACCGCCGCCGCCGCCTGCGTAGTCGGTGATGACGACGTCGTCGAGGTCGATGCGATTCGAACCGCCGTCCAGCTTGCGCAGCGAAAACCGCACGCTGCCGGACACGTTGACGCTGAAGCTTGCACTAGCGAGCGAGCTCGAAGTCGAAACGGAGCCGCCTACTTGCGTCCAGCTGCTGCCATGATTCGTCGATGAGTAGAGAGCCCAGCTGCCCGAGGCGTCGCTGCCGAACGTCGCCGACTTGACCGTGACCAGCGCCGCGCCCGTGCGGTCGAAGTTCATGCTCACGCTGCCGCTGTTTCTCACGCGGGCGGCAGCGCTGCCCGCCTTCACGTCGGATGACAGCGTGCCGATCAGAGCATCGTCCATGTTCCAGGAACCAGAGCTCAAGGTCACGTTGCCGGCGGCATAGGCTGTTTTCGAGCCGCTTTCGAAGCCTTCCGAAGTCGCGAGTGCTTCGTCGATGCTGGAGGCGGTAGGTTCCGACTCCGCTTGTAGAGAGCAGCCGACGGCCGCGGAGGCGAACAAGAGTGAAGTGAGCAAGAGCGAGAGGGGACGACGCAGAGTCATGCAGGTTAGACCTTTCTGGGTTCCGCCAATACGCGCACCCCGGACACGGGAATGCACGGTCGAGACGCTTTCACCCCATGGACCGCGTGGTCAACGCTTCGAGCCACGCTCGCCAAGAGTTTTCGACCGCGTTACGCGTTCGTCGTCCGCCCGAAGCGCGCGGCCGAGCTCGCCGCGTCCCCGGACGGAATCGGCCGAGGCGACGTTTCCGGACTGACACACAGCCAAGAAAACCACAGCCGCGACGCGGGACGTCGCGTTATGCCGCGCCGCGGCTCTGGTGGGCGAGACCTGAGACACGCCACGCCTTCGGCAGTCATGGCTTTCAGTTGCGTCTTCGACCACAGTGTTCCGCGAATTTCGAGGAGACCAAGATGAATGACGAGAAGGCAGCTTATGAGCGAGGATTGAAGCTGGGCCTAGAGCTGGGTGGACCTGCGTTCCAGCAAACCATCGACTCGCTCTGCTCGGTCGATTCGGAGCTCGCCCTTTACTTGGTGGCGGACGGCTATGGAAAGGTCCTTTCGCGCGGCAACCTCAGCCTCGAAAATCGTGAGCTGTGTATCATTGCCGCTTTGGCGTGCCGGGCGCACCTGCCCCAGCTCAAGTGGCACCTCGCGGCTGCGCTCAATATTGGTGTTCCGCCCGAGGCCGTTCGTGAAGTCTTGGTACAAACTCTCCCGTACGCGGGTTGGCCAACGAGCTTGAACGCGCTGGGTGCCATGGCGGCCACCTTCGCCGAGCACGGCATCGTTGCCCAACCCGTCCCGGCCTCGGATTTGAGTCGTCACGAGCTCGAGCAACGCGGGCGTGAGAACGGCGGCCGGATTTACGCGGACTACAGGGCGGTCGAAGGCGTGCTGCAAGGCTACGACGCGGAGCTCGCCGGCTATTTGACTGAAAACGCCTACGGGCAAGTGTACGCCCGCCCCGGCATTACTTTGCAGCAGCGTGAGCTGATCGCGGTCGCGATGCTGACGGCGCAGCAGCAGTTGACGCAATTGGGCTGGCACATCGAAGGTGGGCTGCGAGTGGGCTGCACGGCGGACGAGATCAAAGAGGTCATCGTCACCATGCTGCTCTACCTGGGCTGGCCGTCGACTCTGAACGCACTCGAGGTCTGGAAGCAGACCACTTTAGCCAGAGCGCAAGCCAACATCGCCGCCACGCCGACCTAGGCCCCCCAGCTCAGAACAGGGCGTAGACCTTCGCTTCCCAGGGGAAGATGGGCTCGCGACCAACCTTGGCGGCCGGAATATCCCGGTCCTGCGCCGCTTCTCGCCAGCGCTTCCCGGACGGCGTAGCCGGCCAGTTGGGAACCACGTATTCAGAGCCTGCGTTGAACGGATCCTGTGTGCCGAAGTCGGAAAAATTCGCGACGACCACCACCTGCTTATCTGAACCGGGTGAGCCTCGCCGCCAGACCAGAACGCGCTTCCCAGCGTTGAAGTCGACGTGAATGAAATCCGTGTCGTTGACCGAAAGCGCGTCGTACGTCGTTCGCAACTTGATCAGGCGAGCGACGTAATCCTTGATGCGCGCGCGCCAAAGGTCGCCGAGCCGTGTGAAGTTCACCGGGTCTACTTGCTTCCCGCCGTCCTGAGTAACGTTCCCGCGCGCGTCGAAAAGGTCGTGCTGGTCGGCAAACTCGTCGCCCGCCAAGATCATGGGAATTCCGACGGCCGTTAGCAGGCAAACGAAGGCGAGCTTGGTGCGCTTCTCGATGTCCGTCACACCGGTATTGACGAAAAAGTTGAACAGGCGTTCGTTGCGCGGCCCTTCGACATCGTGAGACGTCAGGTAGATGACGGCTTGAGATAGGTCCGTGTACCCAAACTGGCGGCTATCGATCGCCTTGCGCACGGTTGCCTCGAACGTCGACTCGTTTTCGTGGTTTCGGCCGATCAGAGCGAGTCGCACATAGTTCTTGAAGTTCTGATGCCAGAGACCATCGAGCCGGCCCTGACGCAAGAGATCGAGCGGCTCGTTCAGCTCTTCACCGACGACCAGCATCCGCGCGTCTGCTCCCGCGACGCCTTGGGCGGCGAAGCGTTCGCGATTGAGCGCGCGCGCACGATCTTTGTAGGTTTGGACGAAGTCCCAGTTTTGGACGTTCTCGACGCTGTCCATGCGAATGCCGTCAATGTGGAAGTCGGCGGCCCAGCGCTCGAGGGCCGTCAACATCAGCTGCCGAGCCGGCGACAGCGTCTGGCTCTGTCCCGAGATGGGGTCATAGCCTGGCAGCATCTTCGCGTAGCGAAACAGGGAGGCGCCAAAGCCGTTTCGGAAGTTCTGGGCGTCCAGGCCACGGGAATTGTGCGCGTCTGGATCGTTTGGTGCGTCTTGAGGATTCAAGATGAAAAAGTCATCGCAGGCAGCTGCAAGGTAGGGGTTGTTCTTTGCGAAGGCCATGACGACGTCGACGATGAAGCGCATTCGGCTCGCGTGGCAGGCACGCACCAGCTCGACCAAGTCGCGATTGGGTGTCGGAAAAGAATACGAGCCTGGGAACCCGAGCTCGAAATCAGGCGCGAGGTAGTTACTCGTGCCATAGCCCCACTGGCGGTTGTAGATACTGTCGGCTGGAGGAAGCAGCTCGAGCGCGTTGACGCCGAGCTCGGTGAGATAGGAACGACCCAGCTTGGCTACGTCAAGGTCGGCAAAGTTCTCACCTGCAGCGTTCGCATCGATCAACGCAACGACGTCACGGAACGTGCCCACCCCCATGTCACGACCGCCGACTTCAGCAGAATGCGTCCAGGTGGTGGGTAGCTCGTAGATGACCAGCCGGTTATTCGTGGGCAGTTGGTCAGGGGCGGGTTCCGCGGGAAATCCGCCGATGGCTCCTCCGGCGTCCGAGGCCGACAACCGGCCGTTCTGAAACCTCACGACGGAGGCGGGGTAACGATCGTCGTCGCCGAAAGGCGCTGGGACCCTCGGCCCCCGCAATCTCCAATCGACCATGAAAGCCAGCGGATCGGTGATTCGCAGCCGAACGTTGGCGGGTCGTTCAGGGTGGTTGACCGAGACCTCGAACCAATAGTGATAAATCTGACCGTCCACGAGGTTGCAGTTGGCGGCGGCGAGCTCCCACAGGTCCGTGAAGCCTGGCGCAAGTTGCAACGCGAGCCTTTGTTCGGCAATGAAAGTGCTGGGCGCCCCTGCCTGTAGTTGCCCGATGATGAGCGTGGGCGGCGGGTTCGCATTTCCACCTCGCCACAACACGAATGCGGTTTCCTTGCGCGTCAGAATATTTGCGGACATCGACCTCTCCACTAATTGCTTGGGCCCGGCCCCGGGTTGAATCTAAGCTGCGCGATGGAACGAACACGCGCTGCTCCCTCCGCCATCGTTCCGCGCTGTCGCCGGGTCAATAGCGAAAACTCCAACGAATGACCAGCGTCGACAACCTCGGGCTGAGGGACAAATGACCATGGTCAAGGATTGCACCCCGAACTAAATCGCAAGCGACCGTTTGGGTGGTGCACGGCGCGCCTTGCCGATCGGGACGCTTCTTGCTCCAGCCTGTCCAATGCGGCCCCCAAATTCGGGGAACGAATCTCACGGATTGACGCGTTGAACCCATGACCAAGCTCCAACTGCTCGTGTTTCTCGTGATTCAAATGCTCACGGCGTCGGCGCTTGCTGCACCAACGAAGTGCGACGACAGCTGGTTCGCGCGCAACGACGAAACGTTCGGCGTGGCCGAGGCAGCGCAGGTTTGCTTGCAGCAAGACCTGTTAACGAGCGACAACGTCCTGCTCTGCGCCGACAAAAAGGCTGCCTACCTGAAGGCCTTCGAGGCGGTTTGCCCGCTGGTCAAGGCTGGCAAGTTCGAGCAATCGAAGAAAGAGGACCGGCTAACGCTCTACAAACTGTACCTCGCCAATGGCGCACCGCTGCGTACTCGGCAACCGGATGCTGCCGGCGCGCCTGGAGCTGCAGCGAGTCCAGCCGCCACAGCCGCGGCCCCGAACGCGATTTCAGGCAGCGAGGAAGGTGTCGTGGCCAGCCCGATCGCCGGCATGGTGGCGCAAGGGCTGGCGGACTTCTTGGTGAAGCGGGGCGAAGCTGAAATAGCGCTCTTCGCGACCGACGAATTCTTTTCGACGTTGTGCAAAGACGCCACGGTCAGCAAGCTCTTTCCAACCACCTGCGCGTTGATGAAAGACAAGGACGGCGAAACGTCTTCGGACCCGCCCTCGCTCGGTACCTTGCGCGCGGCGCTGGTGAAGGATCTGCACGCCCTTCCCAAAGCGTTCGTCGTCGAGTTGGCAAAATCGGCCGATCCGAAGACCAAAATCCTGGGCTGCTCGCTCGACGTCGGTCTGGCGCTCGGACAAGGTCTGCGCGAAAACCAAGATCCTTGGGTCCTGCTCACGACGACGACGCTCAGTCCCCCCGATGGCCTCTACGTCTACGCCACCGACCCGACCGATTGCGCCACCGAGTGGCAAGCGATCGAAAAGCTGGCAGGGCAGCTCAGCGCCCTGCGCGGCTCTCCGCAAGGCGGAGTCAGCCCGGCTTTTCAAGCATTGACCAGAGGCAACGCGGCGGGAGCGAAGGCCCTTCAAGCGGGCGCGGGCGTGCCAGCCGCGGTGTTGGGCCGATTGGCGCGCGTCTTCGCGGTAAACGCTCAAATGGCAAGCGCAGGCATCAAAGACGAGGGCATTCGCGAAATCGCCGAAGCGCTTTTCAAAGCCGTGGCCGAGGGCGTGAAGCTCGCGCGCTGCAAGAGCGACGCTGACTGTATTGCCGCCGTCGATCAGGGTCGGGACATCGCGCTCGACGTGACCGAAGGCCAATGGTCTGAAGCCGCGATGGCTTTCTTGACCGCCGGCGAGCTAGACGACGTCATCTTCAAGAGCGCGCCGAAGTTACGCGGCATCATCGCCACCGTCGCCGCCGTCGCCGAGGCCCAAGACAGCGACGGTGTGAAGGCCGCGCTCGAGCACTACGCGGCACCGGTCGGCTCGTGGCGTGGCAAGCACGAGGCGTCTGGCTTCGGGCTCGTCGGCATGGCGGGCGCCAGTTGGGCACATGAGAACGTCCTCAAGTCGAGCGCCGATGGCGGCACCCTCAACCCGACGCTCGCCGCGGGCTTCGACCTCTACACGCCTTTCATCAGTCGTATGTTTCGGATTGGCCTATTTTTTCCGGTGATCGACGTGGGTAACTACGCAAGCGTCCGCTACGACCCCGGCAGCGCCGATGACGTCGTGCACGCCAAGACCGAAGCGCAGATTGGCGTGGCGCAGCTGTTCGCGCCCGGCGCCTACGCTTTCATCAGCTTGGGCAAGTCGCCCTTCACTTTGGGCGGCGGCTGTAGTTGGATTCCCAGCCTGCGCACCGTCGTCGACGCCAATGGCAGCACGGACAGAGCCGTGGTTCGCTGCGGCGGCATGCTTGCTATCGACGTCACCATCATGCCATTGGTCAAGTTCTGATGGCGGAAGCCCCGACCGATATCGCTCGTGCGATGCGGCTCGCGCACGCCATGTTCGGCAAGCAGCCGCGCGTCACCGGTATCGACTACGGCTACGCCCATCGCGGCGGGCAGCGCACTCAAGAGCTCTGCCTGCGCATCCACGTCGACGAAAAGAGGTCGCGCGCGCTGTGCAAACCGCTGGAGCTCGTGCCCCCAGAGATAGGCGGCATCAAGACCGACGTCATCGAGCGCCGCTATCACCACACCGCAGGCCAGGCGAGCAATCCGGGCGGCGTCGTCCAGCCGGGACGCGGCGTCGGCAATCCCAAGGCGCGCGCCGGAACTGTCGGGTTGATCGTGTTCGACGCTGGCGCCCCGGCCGTCCTTAGCTGCTTCCACGTTCTGGCGGGGCCGGCTGGGGCGGTGGGGGACGTGATCTTGCTGCCCGCTGTCGAAGCCGGCGGCAGCATCCCACAGAATGTCGTCGGCAAGCTTCAGCGGTTCTTCCCGCCGGGACTCTGGGGAGACGCCGCGATCGCGCTGCTCGACCCGGGCTGTGCATTCGATGCGCAGGTCCTGCTCTCGGGCGCGCGCATCGCTAGTGTCGGTCAGGCCTCAGCAGGAATCTTGGTCGAGAAGGTCGGTTCGACGACCGGTAAGACGCGGGGTCTTATCGAGGGAACTGGCGAGTACCGGGTCCAGCCGACGAACTTCATGATGTCAGGCATGCAAATCGGCCGCGTCGACACGACGACCGATCTCTCTTTGCCGGGTGACTCTGGCGCAGCCTGGTACGACCCGAACAGCAGCGTGGGGCTTGGTCTCCACGTTGCAAGCGGCGTTGATGCAACCGGCCACGCATTTGCGCTCGCCTGCAACCTCGACACGGTCCTCGAAACCTTGGGTGTGACGCTGTAGCGACGTCGACGAGGTCTTCAACCGCAAGGCTCAGCTCGTGATTGGAAGGGCGTACGGCCATGAGCCAACGCTTCGGCAATTCTAGGGCCGGAGCCAAACCGCCGAGGGTGCGCCGGATCAGAGCCAGGCGGGGTCGGATGAGCGACCTGCTTTGACTCGGCCTTGAACCACGGCGATGACTCCGTGCGGAGAGGAACAAATGCCCGACGAGACGCTGCCCACACTCGACACGATTCTCACCGGCGATTTTGAGCTAGCGCTCCCGGGGGCGAGGGTGCGGTTCACCAACGAGCCGCTGGGTGATCTCGTCGTGCCGACGGGAAAATTGCTGGTTCGCGATCCGTTGTCCGAGGCCCGGCCTGCGGGTCTGGCGCGCGGCGTGCCGAAGGGACGCTACGCCGCGAGCCTGCGCGTGCGACGCTCCAGCTCGTCACCCTTGGACAATGTGGCCTTTCTGGTCGTGCGCTTCTCCGAGCGATTCTTGGGCCGTTTGGAAGGCGTCGCCCGCAGCGGGCCCTAGGCGCGTGCGCGTCTCGGGTATCTGGACCCCCGTTCCGACCCAGAGCCAGATCGGGCCAGGCGGTTACGGCCACCTCGGCATGTCACGGGCCCAGCTCGAAGCGTACCGCATCGCTTGGATGGACTGAGCAGCCGCAGCATCCGGGTCGCTCCCCAGCGATCGCTCCCGGCTTTCCGAGCTAGGGTCGCTCACGCTGGCGCGTGCTGATGCGGGCTGCGTGAGGCTCGGTCGAGGAGCGAGTAGGCCGCTGGCAACACCAGCAGCGTGAGAATGGTCGCCGTGACGAGGCCGCCGATCACGACGGTCGCAAGCGGCTTTTGAACCTCGGCTCCCGGTGCCGTGGATAGGGCCATGGGTAGGAAGCCCAGGGAGGCAACGAGCGCCGTCATCAGCACGGGCCGCAGGCGGAGACTCGCGGCTCGATGGATCGCGTCGGTGGGCGACGCTCCATTGCGCTCGAGCTGCTCGGCGAAGGTGACCAGGACCAGGCCGTTCAGGACAGCGACGCCGAACAGCGCGATGAAGCCGACGCCGGTGGAGACCGAGAACGGAATGCCGCGCGCCCAGAGCGCGACGACCCCGCCGACAGCGGCGAAAGGCACGTTCAGAAAGATCAATAGGGCGCGACGCATCGAGCGAAGCGCGATCCACAGCAAGAACACGATCAGGCCCAGCGCGAGAGGAACTACGACCAGCAAGCGACTCTTGGCGTCTTCGTAGTGCTGGAATTGCCCGCCCCATTCGAGACGATAACCAGTCGGAAGCTTCGTCTTGGCCTCGACGGCACGTTTCACGTCATGCACCACGGAGAGCAGATCGCGACCCCGCACGTTGAAGCCGACCGTTAGTCGCCTGGACTGCGCTTCACGGCTGATCTGCGCGGGACCGGTAGAGAACGAGAGCTCCGCCACATCACCGAGCGGCACAGTTTGGCCGCTGAGCGACTTGAGCGGCAACCCTTCGAGCGCGCTCAGGTCTCCGGCGTAGCCGTGCGCAGTCTTTACGGCGATTTCGAAGCGCCGTTCGCCCTCGAGCACGTCGCCCACGTGGTGTCCGACGGCGATGGTCTCCGTGAGTTGGTTCACATCGCCGACGGTGAGCCCGTAGCGTGCCAGCTTGTTGCGGTCCGGTTCGATACGCAGGTAGCGCAGGCCCGCCACTTGCTCGACTTGAATGTCTTCGGCGCCCGGAACGCCGCGAGCCGCGCGCGCGATGGATGCGCCGAGCTCTTGGAGCTTCTGCAGATCCGGGCCGTAAATCAGCGCTGCAACGTCTGAGCGTACGCCCGCGACCAGCTCGTTGGTGCGCATCTGAATCGGCTGCGAAACAACGCCGGCTACCTCTGGCACGGCCGTCTCGATGCGCTCGCCGATCTCGGCACCGACCTGGTCTTTCGTGACGCCGGGACGCCAGAGCGCGCGGTCCTTCAAGCCGATGTAGACGTCCGACTGTTCCACGCCCATCGGGTCCGTTGCAAGCTCTGGGGCGCCTGTCTTGCATACGACCTGCGTAACCTCGGGGACTTCGAGAATGGCCTGCTGCAGCCTCCGATCCGTATCGACCGATTCGGTGAGCGCAATACCCGGCAAACGATGAGCCTCGACCAGCACGTCGCCCTCATCGAGCTGGGGCACGAATTCCGCGCCGATCAGCGTAGACAGCAGCGCAGCGCATGCGATGGCCAACACGCCGGCGCCAAGGGTCGCGGTGCGGAGCCGCATGCTCAGGTCAAGCAGCGGCGCATAAACCCGCTGTGCGATGCGCAGCAGCAGCGTGTCGTGGCGCTCGCCCTTGGGTTTCACTAAGTAGCTGGTCAAGACCGGAATCAGCGTGACCGACAGCACGAAGGCGCCCGCCAGCGCCAACAGGACCGTGGTCGCCATGGGACGGAACAGCTTACCCTCGATGCCGGTGAGCGCGAGCAGCGGCAAGTAGACGATGGCGATGATGGCTCCACCGAAGACGCTGGCGCTCTGCACTTCCAGCGTGGCGCTTTCGACTAGCTTGAGCTGCTCCTCGGAGCTCGGCGGACGCCCCAGCTCGTGCCGACGCGCGGACAGTCGTCGCACGGCGTTTTCGACGATGATCACCGCACCATCGACCATCAGCCCGAAATCGATGGCCCCGAGACTCATCAGATTCCCGGACAACCCGAACGCATTCATGACGACGACGGCGAACAGCAAGGCGAGCGGAATCGTCGTCGCCACCACGATGCCTGCGCGCAAGTCACCGAGCAGGAGCAGCAAGATCCCAATCACGAGCAGCGCGCCCTCCAGCAGGTTCTTGGCGACCGTGTGCACCGTGCGGTCGACCAGCATGGAGCGATCGTAGAAGGGCTCGATGCGCGTTCCGGGTGGAAGCGAGGGCTTGAGCGCCTTGACCTTGGCCTTGACTGCCGCAGTCACAGTCCGCGAATTCTCGCCGAGCAGCATCATGGCCACCCCGACCACGACCTCGCCCTTGCCGTCTTTCGACGCGGCGCCGCGTCGAAGCCGGGGACCGAACTGCGCGTCGCCAACGGTGGCGATGGTCACCGGCACGCCTTGCGCGGTGGCTCCGATGACGACGCGACGCAGGTCGTCCAAGCCGCGCACCAGGCCACTGGTGCCGATCACGAACTGCTCACGGTTGTGCTCGATGTAGCCGCCGCCGGCGTTGGCGTTCGACTTTTCCAGCGCAGCCACGACCTCGGCCACCGAAATGCCCGCCGCCTGCAGGCGCTTCGGATCGAGGACGACTTGGTATTGCTTGTCTTCGCCGCCGAAGCTGTTCACCTCGACGATACCCGGCACCGTGCGCAGCAGCGGCGCGATTTGCCAGTCCAGCACCTCTTCGAGCTGCATGATCGAAAGGTTCTCGTTGCGCACCACGAACTGAAAGATCTCCCCCAAACCCGAGGTGATCGGCCCAAGCTCGGGCCTTCCGTATTGCGCTGGCACCGCCTCCGCCGCCTCGCGCATGCGTTCATTGACGAGCTGGCGCGCGAAGTAGATGTTCGTGCCGTCCTCGAACGCGACCGTGACGACGGAAAGGCCGTACTTCGAAACGGAGCGCACTTCCGAGCTACGCGGAATGCCCGCCATCGCGCGTTCCACCGGAACCGTCACATATTGCTCGACCTCCACCGGCGAAAGGGCCGGCGTCGAGGTGATGATTTGCACCTGGGTGTTCGTCACATCCGGGACCGCGTCGATCGGCAGCTGCAAAGCCGAGCGAGCTCCGAAAATCACGAACAGAAGCGTGACAGCGATGACGATCGGGCGATTGTTGAGCGACCAACCGACGACCGCCGAGAGGAAGCGCATCATTCCGCTTCCTCCGCGAAGGAACCTTTGAGCACCAGACTCTTGAGAGTGAATGCGCCGTCGACCACCACGGGCTCCCCCTCGCGGAGCCCTGCCAAGATCTCGACCTTGCCCGGCGCCGCGCGACCTAGCGTCACCTCGTGAACTTCGAACTCGCCGTTGCCCTCGCGCACGAAGACCACAGGCTTGTCTGCGATGTCCGTGACGGCCGAGCGCGGCACTACCAAGCGCGCCACGCCAGCGTCTGCCCCTGGCAGCGCGACCTCGGCGGTTCCAAACAGACCGATGCGCAGCAGCCCGCGGCGGTTCTTCAAGCGCACGCGCGCGGTCACGGCGCGAGCGGTGGGATCGACTTGCTGTCCCACATACTCGACCCGGCCGTCGAAGCGTTCGTTCGGATAGGCGTTCAGTCGAATCTCGGCGCTGGCGCCCAGGCTCAGGCGACCCAAGTCCTTTTCGAAGACGCGACCGAGGAACCAAAGCTCGTCGAGCGCGGCGATGCTGCCCAAGGTTTGCTCGGGCGACACCGGCTGACCCACGACGGCATCCCGAGCGATCACGGTGCCGGAGATGGGAGCCCGCAGGGAAATCGAGAAAGCGCCGGCGGCCCCCGCGCCGAGCGCAACGAGCTGCTCCTTCAGCGACGTCGCCTCGACCTCCAGCGCGTCAGCCTCCGCCTTCGCGTTGAGCGCCTCTTGCTCGGCGGCGAGCTGCTTCGCCAGAAGATCACTCAGTCGTTCGGCGTTCGCGCGCGCGGCAGCTGCGCGCCCTTCAGTGGCCGCATACGCGGAGCGCACGCGGCCGATTTCCGGCACCCGTAGCACGACGAGCACGTCCCCCTTCTTGACGTCGGCTCCCTCTTTGAGCCGCACCTCTTCGACGCGGCCCGCCGCGGGCGAGGACAGGCGCGCGAGCTTGTCGGGGTCGGCCGCTAGCTCGCCGGGCAGTGCTAGCGTCTCGGAGAGCGCTTCGCGAACCGCAGGAGCTACCTGAACATGCGCGGCGGCGAGGACCTCAGCGGAGAGCTTGACCTTGCGCGGCAATGCTTCGTGCTCGGCGTCGTCGGCGTGCGTCGACGCTGATGGAGCGCTCGGTGGCGCGTGCCCCTCTGCGGGCGCCGGGGCTTCTCGCTTGCATCCCACCACCAGCAGAAATGTGCTGAGAATGACGGCCCTCATCGAGCGGCTCCTTCGAACGGCAGACCAGCGGAGCGAACCACCTCGAGCGATGCCAAGCAGAGCGATTTTCGAACCTCGATCGAGCCCAGCAGCAGATCGAGCAAGGGGCTTTGGAGGATGACGGCGTCACGGATCGAGACGCGTCCTGCCTGCACCTCCGAGGAGAGATTGTCGAGCGCTTGCTGAGCTCGCGCGACCCGTTCGGCGCTGAAGGCGGCCGCGATTTCGCCGGCGACTTGGTAGTCCGCGATGGCACGGAGCAGCTCCGCCCGCCGCGTCCGACGACTGTTCTCCGCCAGGAGCGCGGCCCGCTCCGAGAGCGCTTCGCTTTCGGCGATTTGACCGGCGAAAGTGCGGCCCACCGGCTCCGGCAGGGGCAGCGGCAGCGACAAACCAACCCCCACCACGTCTTCGTTGAAGCCTTCGCGCTGCACGAAGACGGACACACGAGGATTGGGGACACGTGAGCGACGCAGCGAGCTGGCGCGCGCCGAAAACGCCCGCCTCTCGGCAGCAAACGCCAGGACCTCGGGCGAGTCGGGCAAGGCGTAACCTTGCTGAACGCGCCCTGCAGCGACGAGCGGCTCGAGCGCGCCCGTGACTTGGAGCTGTTGAGGTGGAAGCAGACCCACCAGGCTCGCGAGCGAAACGGTCGCGAGCTGCTCGGCGCGGGCAGCGGCGGCCGCTCGCTGCAGCACGGCGCTGCGCGCGCTGTCTGCCACCTCGGCGTCGATTCCGGCGGCTGCTCCACGCTCGGCGGCGGCATGGGCGGCCTCGAAGACTCGAGTGGTCGCGGCGATGAGCCTTTCCAGCACCCGCCGCTGCTCGCGTGCTGCCAGCACTTCGAAGTAAAGTCGAAGCGCTTCGTTCGCCGTCTCCCTGGCGTTGACCTCGACGCCGCGGCGCTCCGCTTCGCGCTCGGCGATTGCGGCTTCGCGTCGGGCCCCGCGCTGCCCTGCGACTTCCAACTCCACGCCCAAACTGGCTGTCCAATTTAGCGCGCTTTCGCCGGGCGCGCGACGACGGGAGCCCGTGAGCTCTAGCTCGGGGTTCGAGGGCAACCACGGGTCGTTCGCCTGCACGCGACCGCTGGCTGCCCGGACAGCAGCTTCACCAGCGCGCCGCTCGAAGCTGGCTTTGCGGCTGCAGCGCACCACGTTCTCTGTGGAAATCTCCGAACAAGGAGCAGCGCCGACCGACGACGCCCAAAGGCCGCTGAACGCGGCGAGCCCGAAGGCGAGCCGCCGAGGATACTTACGCATCGTCAAAACCTCCGTCGCCGTGTCGGCGACGAAAAAACTCACTAGCAATCGACCGCAGCCAGCGCGTGAAAGCGCCCAGCGGTCGGATGTTTAGCTAAGCAAGGGCCCTTGAACAGCCCTCCCGGCTGGCTTCGTTGCTCCTCAGTTACATACTGCAGTATGCGCCGTCGTCGCGCCTCGCCGTCCGGGCGCCTCGGCCGCGATCATCGACCGACTTAGCCATTCGAGGGCCCTAACGCGGACGACTCCGCGCGCGGATATCGATGGCAACCTAGTGGCGTCGGGCGCGATCAGGAGGGCGCGCCTCGATGTCAGGCTCGCGGCGGCCTGAAGAGCGGCGGCCGATCTGGCCCCGCCACCGCTTGCGTGGCGTAGAGACAGGAAGGAAGCGACTCCGCGAGCAGCTCGGGCGCGAGCTCGACCTGCACGTCGGGAACGATCGACCCCACGGCGGCGCAGTGGCAATTCGGGCAGCCCGGCGGACAATCGTCGCAAGGTCCGTTGGGCGGGCATTTCTCGTGCTGCCCGTCGTCAGCGGAAACGACGAACCGCACCGCATCCGAAAAGTCGTGAATTGCCCCACAAAACTGCAGCGATAGCAGCACCGTCAACACCCGGACAATCATACCCAGCATCGCCCGAATAGGGTTTGAACGGTGCTGGCGAGCGGTCGATGACAGGCGCATGCTGCTGACGGGGCGAAGCCTACGGCGGTCGGGACCGGTTTGCAATTGCGACGCCGTGAGGCGTCTCAGCCGTGCGCTAGGCCTCTTTCGTCGACAGGAAGTCGCGAACTGCGCCCCGGACCGACGCTTGGACTGATTCGGGGACTGGCGCGGCTGGCGCCGAGGCGCGGCACAGCTGCAGCGTGCGCTTGAGCGAATCGCAAGTGGTTTTGCAGCGAGCGCAAGCGGCGATGTGGAGCTCCATTTCGGCGCAGACTTCGGCGCTGATCTGGTCCTCGAGGTGCGCGGAGAAGAGAGACAGCACGTCCGGGCAAGTGCCAGGGGCAGCCGGCACGTCCACGGGGATGTCGAGCAGCGGTGCGACGCGAGCTCGCACCGCGAGCCGGGCACGATGCAGGCGGCTCTTGACGGCTTGAACGCTGGCGCCGGTCACCTGCGCCACCTCGGGCGCCGTGAGACCTTCGACGTCGCGCAGCAGTAAGACTTCGCGATACTTGGGTTCGAGCGCTACTATCGCCTGTTCCAACGCCCGTTCCACTTGCTTGGAGGCGAGCGCGTCGTCCGCGCTCGAGGACGGATCCGCGATGACAGCGGCGTCGGTGTCGAGCAGCGAAGCCTCCGCGGCGGGCGCAAACTTGCTCTTGCGGCGCTTCTTGATGCAGAAGCTGCGAGCGATCGTGTAGAGCCAGGTCGAGAGCGAGGCGCCGCCACGAAAATCACGCACGCCGCGCGCGACGCCGAGCAGAGTGTCTTGCAGCACGTCCTTCGCGTCCTCCGGATCGCGGCACATCTTCAGGCCAAAGCGGTAGATTCGCGCCTGGTGGCGTTCGAGCAGATTTTCCAGCGCTAGGCGGTCGCCAGCGCGTGCTCGCTCCAAGAGCGGCGCGTCTGCCTCGGCTTGCATGTCGAGCCTACATACGACCAACCCGCGCACTCGGCCATGCCCTTTGTCGAAATCGTCCCTCGCTGCCCGGGGGACCCTGAACCCATTTCCGAAGCCCAGGCTCCCACGGCGCAGGAGCATTCGCGATGGCATTGAGCAACTCACGGAACAACTCGCTCGAAAGCAAGGCTTCAGCGCCGCGAACGCGAACTTTGCTGGACGTCCGCAGCCCCGAGGAATTTGCGACCGGCCACGCGACGGGCGCGTGCAACATTCCGCTGGCGGAGCTTGCAACGCGCTTGAGCGAGTTGCCGAGAGAGCGAGCCGTCGCGGTCTATTGCCGAAGCGGCCGTCGCAGCGCGCTGGCGGTGGAGCTGCTGCGCAAGAGCGGCTTCAGTGACGTGTCCGACCTGGGTGGCCTCGATCCAACGTGGCCCAAATAGCTGATTTTATTGACATTTTGGGCGCCGAATCCTTTCGGCACCGGCTGGCTCCAATGACGAGGAACCCATGCAAGTGAGACAGCTCTTCGACCAGGAATCGTGCACGTTCACCTACTTGCTTTTCGACGAGCAGTCGCGGCAAGCCGCCTTGATTGATCCCGTGCGCGAGCAGCAGGAGCGCGACCTGAGCTTGGTTCAGGAGCTCGACCTCGACCTCCGCTACGTGCTCGAGACGCACGTGCACGCTGACCACATCACGAGCGCCGCTGCGCTCGCGGAACGAACGGGCGCCGTCACCTGCGCGTCCGTGCTGGGGGCAGCCTGCGCCACGCGTCACTTGAAGGACGGTGACGAGCTCCAGCTTGGAGACACGACCGTTCGCGCGCTGGCCACGCCGGGCCACACCCGCGACAGCCTGAGCTTTTACGTGCAGGGCAACGTCTTCACCGGCGACGCGCTGTTCGTGCGCGGCACCGGTCGCACCGATTTTCAGAGCGGCAGCTCCGACGCCCTGTACGACTCAATCACCCAAAAGTTGTTCGCCTTGCCTGACGAGACGCGCGTCTGGCCGGGGCACGACTACCGAGGCCACGCCGTGAGCACGATCGGCGAGGAAAAACGCTACAACCCGCGCATCGCGGGCAAGTCGCGCCAGCAGTTCGACGCCATCATGCGCGAGCTGAAGCTGGCGCCTCCCAAGAAACTGCAAATCGCGGTCCCGGCCAATCTGAGCTGTGGACGCGACGTGGCGTCCAACGAAGGCGGAGGCGAGTGATGCTGGTTGCACTGCTGCTTGCCACCTTCATTGGCTTGGCGTTGGGGCTGTTCGGCGGCGGCGGCTCCATCCTCTCGGTCGCCATCCTCACCTACGCGCTGGGCATGCCTCCCAAAGCAGCCATCGCGGCTTCGCTCCTCATCATCGGTATTACCAGCAGTGCCGCGCTGCTCGCGCACCTGCGGAGTGGGCTCGTGTCTTTTCGAACCGGCATCGTGTTCGGGGGCGCGGGCATGGCCGGTGCCTACGCGGGCGGGCGATTGGCGGTCTTCATACCGGACGGCTTACTGCTGGCGGGCTTCGGGCTGATGATGCTGATCACCAGCGTCGCCATGTTGAGGGCCAAGCCGGTGGCAGCGCAGCTCGACGCGGCCGATTCGCGGTCTGGACGTCGTACCGCGCTGATGCTGCTCCGCGGGCTGGGCGTCGGTGTCGTTACCGGCATGATCGGTGCCGGTGGCGGCTTTCTGATCGTCCCTGCGCTCGTGCTGCTCGGCGGCATGCCGATGAAGCGCGCCGTGGCCACGTCGCTGCTGGTGATCGCCATGCAGTCGCTGGCCGGCTTTGCGGGTCACCTGGGACACAGCAGCGTCGACTGGCAGGTGGTCGGGCCCTTCACGCTGATGGCGACGCTCGGCAGCATCGCGGGCGGAGTGCTCGCCCAGCGCACCCCACAACGGCTGCTGCGCCGAGGCTTCGCTTGGCTGGTGCTGCTGTTCGGCGTCTTCGTCGTCGCGCGGCAGCTGCCCGACGCAGTCAAGCATTCGGCGCTGTACCAGCACGTGTTCGTTGCGCGTTGGCCCTGGTGGCTCGGTGGCATGGCCATCGCGAGCGTCGTGCTCGGGCTGCTGTTCAGCGAGAACAAGCTGCTCGGCGTATCGACTGGTTGCGCAGAGCTGTGCCGCTTGCCGCGCAGTGCCGACGCGCGAGCTTCCTGGCGCCCGCGCTTCTTGCTGGGCATCGCGCTGGGCGGTGCGCTGGCCGCGCTGCTTGCGGGCTACAGCCCCACGCTCTCCATGGGTAGCTTCGACTCCCTGGCGTCGTCGGGCGCGGCGCGCCTGAGCCTGCTGTTCGGCGCGGGGCTGTTGATCGGCACGGGAGCGCGGCTGGCCGGCGGCTGCACTTCGGGCCACGGCATCGTCGGGACGGCGCTCGGCGCGCGCTCGAGCTGGCTGGCGACGGCGTTGTTTCTACTTGGAGGGTTCGCGACCACGCGAGTCCTGCTGCTGCTCGGCGGAGGAATGCAATGAAGAGGACCAGGGCTTTGGCGTTTGGTGTGGCCTTCGGTTTCGCGCTGAGCCGCGTCGGCGCAACCAGCTACGACTCCATCCGCAACATGTTCGCGCTGACCGATCTGCGGCTGGCGGGCGTCATCTGTGTCGCGATCGCGGTCTCGGCGGCAGGTTTCGCGATTGCACGCCGAACAGCGGCGCAAAGTCTCGAGGGCGAGCCGCTGGCGCTCACGAAAAAGCCCATGAAGCGCGGCTTGGTCACAGGTTCGCTGCTGTTCGGGGTGGGCTGGGCGCTCTCGGGCACGTGCCCCGGCACCGCTCTCGCGCAAGTCGGCGAAGGACGGCTCTCGGCGCTGGCCACGCTCGGAGGTATCTTGCTCTCCTCGCTGGCCATCGAAGCATGGCAAGCTCGTCCCCTTCGGGCAACAGCTGCGACATGAGCGACCCTCAGAGCAACCGAACCGAGCACTGGCAGCGCGTCTACGACAAACCGGAGCACGCAGTCAGCTGGTACCAGCCGCACGCCAAAAGCTCGCTCCGCCTGATCGACGCCGCCAACTTGTCGTCGCGCGACGCCCTCATCGACGTCGGAGGCGGCGCATCGACGCTGGTAGACGGCCTGGTCGCGCGCGACTACCTGGACACTACGGTACTCGACGTGTCCGAGCGAAGCCTGTCGGTCGCGAAGCAGCGCCTCGGCGCTCTGGCCGCGCGCGTTCGCTGGATTGTCGGCGACGTCACGAGCTGGGAGCCGGCACGCGAATACCGGCTCTGGCACGATCGGGCCGTATTCCACTTTCTGACTGACCCGAACGAGCGACGAGCCTACCTGGATCGCTTGGCCCGCGCCGTTCCAGCCGGCGGGGCCGTCGTCCTGGCGACCTTCGCCGCCGACGGCCCCGAGCGCTGTAGCGGCCTACCCGTGCAGCGCTACTCACTCTCCGCGCTCGAGGCCGAGTTACGCCCCGTCGCTAAAATGGTCGAAGCGCGAAAGGAGCTGCACACCACGCCGTCAGGCACGCAGCAGTCGTTTCTGTTTGCTCGGCTCCTGCGCACGTCGAGCGCGTAGTTCTAGGTCGAAGTGCCGCGGCAAAGCCCCTGGTCAAAAGCCATTCTTTACTCTGACTGTCTGTGAGTACCTTTGCAGATGAACGGCCGTACACCCGCCCAAACGCGGGCGGCCAACGTAAGCTGAACCAGCCGTGGACACCAAGCTCCTGATCGACTCCATCGTGCGTCAAACGACGGTGCTCGTGGCTCAGCTGTCCACGGCGGCAGGTATTCGGGCCCCCCTCGCGCACATCGCGGATCAGGTCTTTTTGGACCTGTCACAAGAGCTCGAGTCGCAAGGTGTGTCGCGCAAGGTGGTGGCGGACATGTTCGGCTTGGTCTTGCGCGGCTACCAAAAGAAGGTTCAGCGCCTGATCGAGAGCCAGACCAGCTCGAGGCAAACGCTGTGGCTCGCCGTGCACGAATACTTGCAGAAGCACGGCAGCATTACACGCAAGCGCCTATTTCAGGTCTTCGAACGCGACGATCCAAACTCGGTCGGAGCCGTGCTCAACGACCTGGTCTCGAGCGGCCTCGCCTACAAAACCGGCAGCGGAGACAACTGCGTCTACGGTGGGACGCAGCCGCAGGACCACGCGCTCCTCAATCAGGAGCACAACCTCGAAACTGCGAGCCTGCTCACCTGGCTCATGATCTACCAAAATCCGGGTTCGACGCGCGATTCGCTGGTCGCAAGCACGCGGCTCGAACCCGCCACGGTCGACGCCGCCGCGCAGATGTTGCTCGATCAAGGCCGGGTACACGAACAGCAAGGCGTCTTGACCGCCGACACGCTGAGCATTCCGGTCGGCGCCCAGCAAGGCTGGGAAGCGGCCGTGTTCGACCATTTTCAAGCCGTTTGTACGGCCATCGCCAGCAAGCTCGGGCGCGGCGCCAGACAATCGAAGGCGGCCGACGTGGTCGGTGGCGCGACACTGGCGTTTGACGTGCACCCAGGTCACCCGTTTCGGGACGAGGTCTACAGCAGCCTCGAGCGAGTACGCGCGCAAATGAACGAGCTTTGGAACAGAGTCGTGGCCTACGACGAGGAGCATCCGGTACCCGACGGGCAGAAGCAGCGCGTCACCTTCTATTTTGGTCAATGTGTTACTGAGGACGAAGAGCCATGAAAACCGGACGTCTACTCACGGTGCTCGGACTGTTACTGCCGCTCGGCGGCGCGTGCACGAGCGCCCCATCGACACCGCTCGGTAACAAGAACACCAACTGGCTGGTGACGTGCTCGACCTCGGCAGAGTGCCGCGACGCCGCGTCGTGCACGTGCGGCGTGTGCACGATCCCCTGTCAGTCGTCGGACGAGTGCGCCGAAAGCTCGGGCACTTGCAGCGAGAACCTGGCGACGACGCTGCAGTGCGGCGGCGCCTCGGAGGTCGCCGTCTGTCTCAAACCGTGCGCCGAGGCCAGCGACTGCGACGACAGCCAGGCGTGCGTGCAGGGCACCTGCGTGACGCGTGTCAAGGACTGGTGCGCCCAGCACACGGGGGCCGTGCTGTGCACAGGCCTGGAGGACGCGCTGCCCGCCGGCTGGATGGACGCATCATCGAAGGGCAGCGACGTCTCCGCCTCCTCCATGCTGCGTTTTTCGGGCGCGGCGTCGCTGCTGGCCCGCACGGCGGGCGCGAACGGCCGCAGCCGGCTGATCCACGAAATTCCCATGATGACCACAGGCTCGCTTTACCTGCGCGCCTGGGCGTACATGAATCCGGGCGCCGTGGTCGACGACGTGCACGGCATCGTGATCGGCGACGCCGACACGGGCGACTTCGGCACGAAGTTCCTGTACTCGGCTGGCAAGTTGCGCGTCGCCACGCCGACGGTCGACGTGCCCGGCTCGATCGACGCGCCGTTCGGACGTTGGTACTGCTTGCGGCTCGAGATCGGCGTCGGTGACGCCGGTAGCGTCAAGGCCTACGTCGATGATCAAGTGCTGGCCGACCAGGCTGGCCTCGACACGTTGCCGGCCGCCGGCGTGCACAACATATCGGTGGGCATCGATTTTGCTGGTCAGGCGGCGCCCGGCGAGCTGTATCTCGACGACGTGCTGCTCGATACACAACCGGTCGACTGCTGGCGCTAGAGCCGGCGGGCACGAGACCAGCGTCGCGAGTGCCGGCTCCGCGCGCTGCGCGCTCGGTCCGGCGAGTCAATTCACTAAAGTTACCCCGATTTGCTTTGACGCTGAATTTCCGAACTCATAGTTTGCTTGAAGCGCTGCTCGCACTCGGGTGCGGCGCGGTGACGCGAAGGTGCAAGCATGCAAAAGCGAAGCTCGATGGAAAATCTCGTGGGCGCTTCCGTGCTGTTGTCAGCGCTCGCGGGCGGCGCGTGCTCGTCGGGCGGCGACGCCACGACGCCTGCCGCGGGCGGCGCGGCAACCGGCGGCGCGACTCCCGGCGCGGCCGGCGCGATCATCGGCGGCACGAGCGGCGCGATGACGACGGGAGCCGGTGGCACGACGAGCGGCTCGGGGGGCGCGAGCAGCGGCGCGACCAGTGGCGGAGCTGCAAGCGGCGGCAGTGTGCCGAGCGGTGGCACGAGCGGCAGCGGAATGGGAGGGGCCGCGGCCTGCTTACCCAATCCTCCGGCGCCCGCCACGACCGGCGTGTGCGCTGACAAAGGCACGCGCGTGCTCACGCTCGCAGACTCGAAGGTCGAGGACTTCGAAGCGGCCGTGATCTCGCCCGGCTGGTCGTCGTTCGACGAGCCCGACAACGGCGGCGCCCACGACGTCTTCAAAATGACGCTGCTCACGACTGACGGCGCCGCCACGACGAAACAGTCCGGCGAATACCAAGGCACCGGCATCAAGACAGTCAAAGAGGGCGGCTTCGGCGCCGGCACGGTTTTCAACGTGGCCATTGACAAGGCCATGGGCATCTACTGCATCGACGTCACGGCATTTGACGGCGTGACGTTTTGGGCCAAATCAGGCGTCACAGGCAAACAGGTCAACGTGTCGTTCGTGGTGCCGGAAACCAATCCGACCGGCGCTCCCGGTGGCGACTGCGCGGCCAATTGTTACAACCACCCCTTCAAGGCCATCACGCTCACCGATCAGTGGGCACAGTACACGGTCAAATTCGCCGACGCCGTCGCAGGCAGCGCCAAGGTCAACGGCCGCATCCAAGAGCTACTCTGGACGACGCCCGACAAGGACTTCGACGTTCACCTCGACGAGATCGCCTTCTACAAGTGCGCTCCGCCAGCGGGCCCCGTTGGGCCTTGAGCGCTAGCGCTCCGCGCTTACCGAGTCGCGCCTGAAGACGGTTTTTGACTTGTTGCGCCAGATCTTCAGACGGCCCTAGGCGCGCTCGCTACGTCGCGGGATCGGCGTGCGACCGCGGAGCGAGCTCGCGAGGAGTGCAACGACGTGGTTGAGCGGACCCCCGAGCCGGTCCGGGCTGCTTTCCCAGTCCTCGATGCACTGGTACCTGAGGTGCTCGGCGAGCAGGTGCTGACGATCGAGGGGTGCGATAGTCGGGAGCGAGAGTCTCGCGAATGGTTGCAGGCCAAAATTGACGCCGAGGACAAGGGACTGAAGCGGCTTGCCGAGAAGATTACCCAAGCTATGGCGGCCTACCGCCACGCCTACCCGCTCGATACACGCGAGGCCGACGCGAGCGTCGCAAGCGCCGCCGAGTACCTGCTCATGCTCGAGCGACTTCGTACCGACGACCTGCCTCGGTTTGAAAAGCGATTCAAGGAACTGCTCAATGAGAATACGATCCGCGAGGTGGCCGCGTTTCAGTCGCAGCTGATGATGGAGCAGCAGTCGATTCGTGATCGGATCGACACCATCAACCGTTCGCTGCGTGACATCGACTACAATCCAGGTCGCTACATGGTGCTCGAGCCCGATCAGACTCCTGATGCGGAGGTGCGCGACTTTCGTCAGGACCTCCGGGCGTGTACGGAGGGCGCGCTGACAGGCTCGGAGGACGACGCCTATTCCGAGGCCAAGTTTCTGCAGGTGCAGCGGATCATCGAGCGGTTCCGTGGACGCGATGGGACCACCGAGCTGGACCGGCGGTGGACGATGAAGGTTACCGATGTCCGTGCGTGGTTTACCTTCTCCGCGTCGGAACGCTGGCGTGAGGACGACCGCGAGCACGAGCACTACACCGATTCAGGCGGCAAATCTGGCGGTCAGAAGGAGAAGCTTGCCTACACCGTGCTGGCTGCCAGCTTGGCCTACCAGTTCGGCCTGGAGTGGGGAGCGATGCGTTCGCGCTCCTTCCGCTTCGTTGTCATCGATGAGGCGTTCGGTCGGGGCTCTGACGAATCCACGCGCTATGGGCTAGAGCTTTTCGAACGCCTCGCCCTCCAACTCTTGATCGTGACACCGCTCCAGAAGATTCACGTGATCGAACCCCACGTCGCGAGCGTCGGTTTCGTGCACAACGAAGGTGGACAGCGGTCCATGCTCCGCAACCTCACAATCGACCAGTACCGTGCCGAGCAGGCCGCCGCCCGAACCGCCTGAGATGTCGGACGCGAACTGGACAACGCCGGAGGCGGTTCGCGCCGATCTGCGGCGGCTGTGGGACCGGGGACGCATTCTGGTTGCAGATCTGTTGGATGACCCGATTTTTCCGTACTCCTTGCGCTTCCGACGACCTGACAGTCGAGCGATGCTTGCCCAGTTCGACGACGTTCGTCGGTGGATCCAGACGCTGGAAGCGGAATCGCGAGCCGCCACTGGCTCTGGCTACGAAATCGAATGGACGCACGTGGAGCATCGTCAGCTGGGCGGCAATCGCGTTCCCTCGGCGCTTACCGTGCCGACGCGCCACGATGCTCTTCGCTCACTGGGGAAGATACGTGATGCCGCACGCTTCGATGTCTTGGCAGCGGCGACGCTGCAGCGGTTCCCGCAACTTCGACCGTGGCTGATCAAGAGGCCGCTGACCGCGCTCGAACACGCGGACGCCTGGGAGCGAATTCTGTCCGTGCTCGCTTGGTTTTGTGAGCACCCCCGCGCCGGCGTGTACGTCCGTCAACTCGATGTGCGAGGCGTCGACACGAAGTTCATTGAGGCTCGTCGTACCGTCATCAGCGAGCTTCTCGATGTCGTACTTCCCTCTGAGGTCGTCGATGTTTCGGCAGGTCGCCAGTTCGAGGCGCGCTACGGCCTGCTGGCGAAGGCACCGTTGGTGCGCTTCCGGCTCCTCGATCCGCGTCGTCGGCTGGGGGGCATGTCCGACATCACCACGCCCACGTCGCAGTTCGCGGTGGCGGACCTCCCGGTGCAGCGCGTCTTCATCACTGAGAACGAGTTGAACGGGCTCGTCTTCCCGGACGTCGCAGAGAGCATCGTCATCTTTGGGTTGGGCTACGGCGTTGACTTGCTTGGCGGCGTTCGTTGGCTATTCGAAAAACGGATTCACTATTGGGGCGATATCGACACCCACGGTCTGGCGATGCTCGATCGGCTTCGCGCGTTCTTTCCGAACGCCGATTCGCTCCTCATGGACCGCGGAACGCTCGACGAGCACCGCGTGCAGTGGGTCGAAGAAGCGGCGCAACACGTTGGCCAGTTAGCGCGCCTAACGCCGCCGGAGGCCGCATTGTACGACGACCTCGGGGCAAATCGGCTAGGTAACCGCGTTCGACTCGAACAAGAGCGAATCGGTTTTCATTGGCTGGAGCGCGCACTCGAGGAGATACGCTGACAGCTGTTCATATTTTCGGTCGCTGTCGTCCATCCCGCAAAAAGCTCGCAGCCACTTCCTATGCTTCCGGTGCCATCTCGGCGGCCCATTCCGATTTTGCTCGTGGAGGGGGCTTCGAATCTTTGGCAGGGCGCTGGCAACCCGCGACCTTCGGATTCCGCGTGATCTCTTGCGTCGCTATTTGGCCTATCAATCACGTGTGGAGCGTGTCGTTCGTTGGCGCCCGTAGAACTTGCGGCTGGTGGTTCCGAACCCCGCGAAGCGACCAGCACCGCCGCCACCCAAACCCCGCGAAACGCCCAAAATCGTTCGCATTCTGGAGCTCGCGCGAACCTGGCAAGCGCTAGTCGATCGCGGCGAAGTTCGGACTCACGCTGCGCTAGCGAAGCGCACCGGCCTCTGCGCCGTGTACGTCGGCAACATCTTGGCCTTGCTCCGGCTTCATCCGGCCATTCTTGAACGGATCGAGAAGTTGGAGGCTGGCGGAACGGGCCAGGAGGTGACGGAGCGCTGGCTCCGGCCCATCGCGCGGCTACCGCATGCCGAGCAGCTAGTGGTGGTGGCTGAGAGGCTCGACCTGACGTCGGTGGTCGGGGCACCGGACGAGGGGTGCGGGTGATGGCGGTGCGGGCGTTGGGCCGTCTGCTCGACGAGAGGCTGGCCCGATGAGTGAGTTTCTGGGAATGCAGCGGGCCGTATTGCGGTCGACGCGCCCGACGACCGAAAAGATCGTGCTGCTGGCGATCATCGACCATTGGAGCGAAGCATCGCCGGAGCCGTGGCCATCGGTACCCACGTTGGCAACGCTTTCGAGCCTTGGACGCACCGCAGTGCTTGACGCGCTGGCCGCGTTGGAGCGTGACGGCGTCATTGCGGTGCGGCGCGTCGCGGGCCGGCCGAACCGGTACGACCTGTCGCGCGTCACTGTGGCGCTCGCCGCGCCAGCTGAACCAGTTTGGCAGGCGGACCGGTCTACGTCGCTGCGGGGCGAAGACGCGCAGGTCGAGCTCGACGCGAAAGTGGCGGAACCCGTCCGCGACGCGGACCGGTCTGGTCCCCCCACCAGTCCGTCTGCCGGACGGGACCAGTCCGTTTGGCGGACGGGACCAGTCCGCCTGGCGGACCCGAAGGATCCCAAGAAGCAACCAAAGAAGGAAGCCACTGCCGTGCGCGCGCACGAGGCCGCCGTGCCAGCAGCAGCGCTCGCGCTGCCAATCGCCGAAACGCGCCAAGCTCGTGCTCGAAAGCGCGCGCGAGGCTCAGCGGCTGCGACCGCAGCAATGGCCAGAGACGCGGAAAATCGCGGAAGCCTATGGTCGAGCTGTTGGCAGTGCGCGCCCGTTGTCGGAAATCGCGCGTGATTCCGGCTTGCGCGCCATTGTGATGCTGCTCGCAGCGGGCTTCTCGGTGCCCGAACTCGAATGGGTCGCTGAAAATGTGCCAGCGCAGGCTTGGTGGCGGGGTGGAGACCGCGTGCGTGGCCTCGCAAGCCTGTCGGTCGAGGTCGTTTCGCGCGCGCTTGCCGAGCGCGACGCCGGCCCGCGGCTGATCCCCCAAGCACGCAATCACGGCGCGGGCGGCGAAGACCGCCGGATTCACCGAAACACTTTGCTCGAGAATGCCGAGGCCGGTCGATGCGGCCCCGAAATCCGGCGTGCTGTGCGCCGCGGCGTGCGCCTTCGAGAGCTCGCCGACGAGCTCGAACAGCGCGAGGCGGCTGGCGAGCTGCAACTGAGCTTGCGGGGTGTGGCAAGGGCGCACCGTGGTAGGGCCGCCGTTCTTGAACGGGTTGGGGTCGAAGCGTCTACCCGCAACCTTTAAGGAATACTTAAAAGTTCGTCGGCAAGGAACGCGCGGTCCTTCGTGGATGTTCGAGTCGCCATGCGCCGGCCGCCATTCGTCACCGAGGGTAAACTGCTTCAAGTTGCGCAATCGGCCGCCGTCAGCGTGGCCGGGGAAGGCCACGTCGCCTCGGGGAGACCCGGCTGCCGCATTCCGGTCGACGAGCAGGTGGACTTGCTGAAAGGCCTGCCTGATGGTTGGCTCGACGGGGACGGTCAAGCCTTCGACGGCGAGGCGCTCGCGTGGTCGGCCAAGCTACTGACCGGCGTCGTAGACGGCTTCGACCTGGCTACGCCGCACATCTATCCGACGCCTGACGGCAACCTGCGAGCCGAGTGGTCACGCCCGCGCTGGGAAATCTCTGCCGAGCTCGACCCTTCCCGGAAGCTCTCCGAGGTTCGAGTGGTGCGACTCGATGCGGACGAAGTGCACGAGCGCACCTTCGCCCTGACCGATCCAGGTCAAGAGACTCTGCTCGGGAGCTTTCTTGCAGGCCAACTGCGAGGGGAGGAGTAGTCCCTCAAGCGCCGCCCGGCTCTCTTGAACGCCCTGATGGGCGCCGGCAGAATTTGTGGCCTCGCCTTTTAAGCTTCTACGCTCACTCGCCTGCAGCCGGCTCCCGAACCTCAATCACCGGCTCGTCGTGAATGTCCGCATCGGCGACGAAAACGAGCCGGAAGCCCCAGCCGCCGAACGTCGACATCATCCGCACGAATTCGCGAATCGTGAGATCCTTGCCGTCCACAGTGACGCACTCGTCGTCGACTTCGTCGCCATCGCCACCGAGGATGACGCCCTTAACGACGTGTCCTCGCGGTACCCACTGATCGGAGAGCTGCTCGTACTTCAGCTGCGGCTTGCCCATCGGGATCTCGATGGCGACTGGCTCCTGCTCAGCCATGAAATCGTCGCGAGCAGCGATGCCGTCGTTCCAAAATTCGAGAATCTGCTCGTCGGTCATGCCCGCGAGCTTCTCGCTCCCCATCTGCAGGTGCGTCGTGGCGACACCATCGTCGGCGTAGGCGATGATGGCGTAGTCGCCGTCCCGGGTGATCTTGATCTCGTCGGGGGATGCCCTATGCGGGCGTCGTGGTCGGGGCATGGGATCGAGTAGCCCGAGTACGTGATGGAGTTCAAGCACGCCGCTATGGCAGCCCCCGACGACCCAGCGAACGCTGTGGTTGGCGCCAGCGGATGGGTTCGCGAGCGAGACAATCTATGTCCGGTCTCCGCGCCGAACGCCTTGCGCCTCAGCAGCCAAACGATGTTGATTGTTGAACGCCATGTCCCCAGCACCAGCCAACGCCTCCACCTGGTCCGATATCAATCAGGTTAACCACGAGAAATCTTGGCAGGTGCTTCGCCGGCTCGAACGCGAGGACTTGCTTGTGCTGTTCGCTCGCACGCTGCGCTTCGTCCCCGTAACCTGTCTCGAACAAATCTTCGGGGACCACGCCCACCCGCAAGAGATTGGCGACACGCAGCGAGCCGAGCGCCCGTCCTTAGTTGAAGCCGTGCGCAAATTCGTTGAGGCCGCCATGGCCGGCGCCTTCTACGAGGACTTCAGGGTCAACTCTCATAACTACACAGACCACTCGGCGGGCACGCAGACGTTCGAGGCAGAGCTCGACCTATTGTTTGATCGCTGCGTCGAAGAAGCTAGCGGCACCCAACCTGCTGAGGTCGTCACCGCCTACGAGCTCCTGCTCGAACTGCTGCGGGAAATCGACCGGTTCGAGCGAGATGACATCGTCTTCTTCGCCGACGAGGGTGGGGTTTGGCAATTCAGCTTGAACTGGAGGCGGATCCTGCCGCCGTACATCGCCTGCCTAGTGAAGGTGACCGAGCGTGAGAAATTCGAACGGCTAACGGAGAGCGTGATCGAGGAGTTCGTGGATCCGCGGCAGCGGAGTGAAATTCGGCGGGCCTTCCCGGACGAGCAGCATCCTGGAGGCCACTGAAATGGTAGCGCGGCAAACGGCGGCGACGTGGTTGATTGGCGTGGCAGCGCTGTGTTGATTTCTCACGCGAAGTCGTCCTCCTCGTCGGGCCCGACAATGGCGTCCTCATCGTATTCGACGAGGCGTTCGTCGGTTGGCTCCGCATACCCCAGTGGAGCCTCCCCGCGAGCGTAGCCGATCGCGCGGTAGCCGCGCAGTCGCTTCTCGAACATGCGCAGCAGCATCGGCACGTCGCGATCCACGTAGTCGAATATGCTGACCTCGCTTTTGCCTGGATGTAGGCGGTGAAGCCGGCCCGTGTACTGCACGAGGGTCCCCTTCCACGACACGGGCATCGCCAGAAACAGGGTGTCGAGTCGTGCGTCGTCGAACCCTTCGCCGATGTAGCGTCCGGTCGCAAGCACCAGGCGTTCCTCATTTGTAGGGATCGCCGCGAGCTGGTCCCGGTCCTTTCGTTCGGTCAGGAGAATCGGGGAACGCCCGTCATCCAGCGCGCGGATCACGTCGTTTAGGATCATCTCGTTTCGTTTCTCGTTGCTGGCGAGCGCCGCGTACACCTCCTGAACGCTGGGTGTACCGTCTGGATTCGGCAGGCGGAACGCGGTTTCCCGCACGAGCAGGCGATGATCGAATGGGCGCCGTCCCGCCTGTGTCTTGGCATCGACCGCGAAGCGGACCGGGCCGAGCTGCATCTGAGTGATCGGGTGATGCCCATCGCGGCGAAGGGGTGTCGCCGTGAGGCCGACGACATAGCGAGCCTTGACCTCCGAGAGAACGCGCTCGAACGAGACCGCCGGCAAGTGTTGGCACTCATCGACGATCACCTGACCGTAGCCCGCGACTAGGTCTGCTACGGAGTCCTTGCGGACGAGGCTCTGGATCATTGCGACGTCGAGTCGGCCGTTGGATGCTCGTTTGCCTCCACCGATCTGGCCGATCTCGTTGGGCTCAAGGCCGAGGAAGACTGCGAGCTGAGCAATCCACTGGTCGAGCAAGGGCCTGCGGTGGACTAAAACCAACGTGCTGCACCCGCGCGCGGCGACGAGGTGCGTCCCGATGACGGTCTTTCCAACGCCAGGCGGGGCGACGAGAACGCCGATCTCATGCGCGAGCAGGGCTTGCGCCGCCTGTTCCTGGGTCGCGGTTAAGGTGCCATGAAAACGCAGCCAGAGGGGCGCGCCTTGAGCTCGTTGATCCTCCACTGCCAGGGTGACGCTGTGCGCGCGCAACAACTCCTCAAGGTCGGACCCGCAGCCGCGCGGTAGTGCCACGTGCTGTGGGAGATCCTCGGCGCAGCTGATCACGCGCGGGGTCATGGCAGTAGAGAGCCGCATGCTCTGCTTCTTGTAGAACTCGGGGTTCTGGAAGGCGGCGAGGCGCTTGATTTGGTTCAATAGCGGCGACGGGAGACCCACCTTTTCGACGAACAGGCGTTGGGCGATCACGGCGCCGACGCGCGCTGGCAGTGGACCGGTGACGCGGGGCGCCGGCTGCTTCCCCGAGGGCTTGCGGGTCCAAGGCGCGGCGTGCTCCTCGTCCGTTGCGTCAGCGAAACGGACTCCGATGACGCTGCCCGAGCGAGTTGCCTCCGAAGTGATCCGCTCGACGGCCATGGGATCGATTCGCTCTACTGAGGCCAGGAACGACCATTGCTGATCATCCGGGATTGCGACGAGGTGGTCATCGAGAAAGACGGAGTTGCCGTCTTGACGCGGGCCGTGTTGGAGCGGGAGCGCGATCAAGTTCCCGAAGCCGCCGCGTGGCATCGTGTCCTGGCTTGGGAAGAGCCGGTCATACGAATCCATGCCGAGCTCGTGCCTCTGGGCCATCGCTTCCGTGATGAGATAGCTGCCCAGCTTTCGCGCTGTCGATGCAGCGATTGGCGCCGAGAAAAAGAACCAGACGTGTGCGCCGTTACCGGACCGCGAGCGTTCGACGACCGCTGGCAGTCCGAGCCGGCGAGAGGTCTCGACGAAAGCGCGAACGTCTTCCGTCCAAGTACTCTTGTCGAAGTCGGCGGCGAGGAACCAGCAGGTCTCGTCCTCTAGCATGGCGTAGGCGCCCATCACATGCTGGCCCTTGAGATGCGCGAACACTGCGCCATCGTCGACGGGACGAAAGGCCTGCTTCGTGCAATCGCCGCACTTCACCTTGGGTAGCTCGCACACACCGGGGACAAACTTGTTCGAGCAAGCTGGTGCGTAGCCGGGCTTCCCCGTCTTCTTGCTGACGAAGCGAGTGGGGTAGAGATCTGGCCGCCCGCGGAAGAGCTGCCGGAACAGCTTCACCTTCTCGGCTGGCGTCTGGGGACCGTCAGCAACCGTCGAGGTCGGTGCTCGCGCAGACAAGGAGACCAGATCAAGCGCCGCGAGGTCGCTGCGCAACGCGGAAAGCCGAGCCTTCGCTTCAGCCTGCTCCGCTTCGAGGCGACGAAGACTTGCCTCTTCCCCCGCGATCTCGCTCTCCAGCGTTTGACGACGACCGGTCGAGTTCGAGTTCGGGGGCTCCCCTCGGGTGGTCATCGGCTATCACTTCTTCGACCGTCGCGTTGGCGTTCGTGCTCGCGGTGCGCCGCGCTGCGCCTCGAACTGATAGATCGTCTTCTCGATCTCTGCGACAAGCGTGCCTTCCTTGGGCAGAGCCGTTCGGTATTCGGCGGCGAGCACCTTGTTCGTGAGCCCCTCGAGCGCGTAGCGGGCGACCGCGCTGTCCTTTTCGGCGCATAGAACCAGCCCCACCGGCGGATTCTCCCCTTCGAGCATCCAGTGTTCCCGCGCGTAGTTGAGGTAAAGGTGCATCTGCCCCGCGTCAGCGTGAGTGAATCGATCCAGTTTGAGGTCGATGATGACGAGACAACGCAAGCGGCGATGAAAAAATAGCAGGTCGATCCGATACCAGGCGTCTCCAACGCGTAGTCGACGCTGTCGACCCACGAACGTGAAGTCCCCGCCGAGCTCGAGCAGGAACGACTCGATCTTGGCGATCAACGCTGCTTCGAGGTCGGACTCGGAGTACTCGTCCTTCAGGCCGAGGAACTCGAGCACGTAGGGGTCCTTGATCTCCTGCTCGGGCGTCAGAGCGTCGCTGGGCTGCTGTACGAGGCCGCGCTTTAGCATCGCGGATTTGTTCCGAGACAAGGCCGTGCGCTCGTAGAATTGGGTTCCAATTTGGCGGTCCAACTGGCGGATGGTCCAGCCGCCGCGAAGGGCCTCGGTTTCGTAGAAACGCCTCGCTTCAGCGCTGCGTACGGTTGAGAGACGCACGTAGTGCGACCACGGTAGCGGCAAAGCCGGGACCTCGGCGCGACGACCGGTGAAAAGTGCAGGCGCGGTCTGCACTCTTGAGGCGCCAGGGAGCGCCAGAGATTGTGCAGACACTGTCTGCACAATCTCGCGGTAGGCGAGAAAGAAGGCTCGCATCTGAAACAGGTTACGGCGACCAAATCCGCGGCCGAATCTGGCCGTCAAGTCCGTGGCGAGGCGCTCCACCAGCGCCGCTCCATAGTCGGCACGCGCCTTTCCGTGCTGCTCCTGTTCCACAATTCGGCGGCCGATACTCCAATAGGTCGCCGTGATCAACGAGTTCACTGCTCGCGCTGAAGCGTGCCTCGCCGCCTCGACGAGCCCCACGACGTCCGTGAGCACTGCCTCGTAGTCAGGCTCGAGGCGCGTCAGTGCGGTCTTCTTGCGGGACACGGCGACCACTTTGCACCAAGGCTCACCCCGACAACAAGGCCGATCAAGCGGCCTTCCAATAGTCATGGTGTAGCCCACCAGTACAGACTTAGGACTGACCCGCGACCTATCGAGTCGTCGCCAAAGCGGCGAGCGGCCCGCACCGTGATCGAGACGGCTCACACCAGCATCGACGCGACCGAAGCGGGTATGGCTGCGCGGGCCCGCAGCGACGCGCAGCCCGCACGGCTCGCCCGTCGCAAGGCGAGCGCACCGCGCCGGGCGCTGGCGTGAGCGACGCGATCTCCCGCAAGCAGGCTGCGGAGATCTTCGGGCTGTCTGTGGATGCGTTCGACGTGCACGTTCGGCCGCACCTTACAGAGCGGCGCTTCGGCCGTCGTCCCCGCTTCTCGCGGGCGGAGGTGGAGACGCTTTGGGAGGCCGGAGGCGTTGCGGCGCGACCCGCTGTAGGGGGCGCGGTGAAGCCACCGAGGGCCATGGCCGCGCACGTACGGCTAACTGACCCGCGGGAACGGGCGATGCTCGATTGGCTGACCAAGCCACCCCGGGTCCAGCGCCCAGCCGGGGATCTGGCGGAGCTCGCAGCGCGGCTGCCGCTGACGGCAAGGCAGCGGAAAGCGTTGCTGGAGTAGAGGCGTCCGGACTGACGGGGGTAGGATCACAAGTCATAGACAGCGTAGACTGCGTGGGTGACGGTCATCGCTTTCACGGAGAACTTCGGGTACCCGATGCTGATCGGGGACATCCTCGTCACGGCTCGGGATAGCGTTGCCGACGAGCGGCCCGCCCTCCCCACCGCTCCAGAGGGCGTCGGTGTGGATGGCTTCCCGAAGGTGAAGCTTCGAAAGAAGCTCTACGTCATCAATGAACGTTTGGCCGTCGGACTTGCGGGGGAACTCACGGAAGCAGTTCGTTTTCTTCAAGCGCTACGCGATCGCTTCCGTCTGACAGCTAGTGAGGCTGGCGTTGGTGGCTTCATGTCGGAGTACGACTTTCCGACCAACGGTGACCTTGAGGTGATGGTAGTGCTCGCCGAGGCAGCTGCTGAACGAGAGATGTTCAGGGTCTTTCACTTCCCGCCCGACGTCGTGGAGGGCGCTACGGAGTTCACAGGGGACCTGCTGACGATCGGTTCGGGGGCGCGCTCGTTCTTCGACAGCTTTAGCGGGATGCGCACCACGGCGCGAAACCCGCCGGTCTCACACTACGAAGCGCTGGAGCGCGTCATGCAAGGGCTTGCTCACCTGCTTTTCGAAGAGACGTTCAATCAACAGCGGGTGCGAGACGAAGGGTGGGGCGCCGGGTTCGAGGTCATGCTGTTCGCTGATGGCAAGTTCCAGAAACTGCCTTCGGCGACGTTCGCGGTGTGGCTTCGCGAAGGCAGCACGTTCGCGCCCAAGCGCCTGGTTACATACTGCTACGACTCCGAAGGGCGGTTGGTGTTGCACGCGCTCGGAGCGAACAGCGTGGTGCCGTTCGTCGCGATCGGAATCGACGAGGAAGGCGGGTATCAGATCAATCTCGAGCCGCCAAACTTTCAAGCGGACGTGATGGCGCACGTCTACGTCGCGCACGTAGAGGGCGTAGGCTACCCGCTCACCGTCGTTTTCAAGCGCTCGGGTGACAGGGTCATCATCCAGGTTGTAGAGGGGAAGTTGCAGATCCTCCACGCTCAGAGCTTTACAGAGGAGGTACGCAGAAGGCTCGCAGCACAGGTCACGGCCGGGCGTCTTCGAATGCGAGAAGTGGGGGCGGGCGAGCCCTAGCCGCTCCCGAAGCGATAGTGCCTGCATCGAGGTACCCGCTGGAGTACCCGCCGCGATGCGCCAACCCCTGAGATTGATCGGCGCACCCCGTAGGATTCGAACCTACGACCCTCGGATTCGAAGCGAGCGTGAAGGGATCGTCCGACGATGGCAGCGATTCGCAAGCCTTGGCAATCGTTCGACTTGGAACGCAAGGCCGAGTCCATCGGTCGCATCGCTTTGCAACGAATCGCGCGCGTCTTGTTACATCGCTGCTACGCGCTGCCGTGTTCGGTAGGCGCCCCGCAATCGAGTCGGCGGTGTCCGATGGCCGGCTGCCTGGGGACGGCAGCGAGGGGCCACCTGAGCCCAGCCTGCTCACCGTGCGAGAAGCCGCCATCATCCTTCGCGTCTGTACCGCGACCGTCTATGCGTCGATCGGGCGCGGCGAACTCCCCCATGTTCGGATTGGAAACTCGATTCGGATTCTGATCAACCCGCACCCGGGCATCTGAGGAGCGCTTCGGTTGTCGAGATGACCGCGAGGTTGTCGTTCATGGACGAGCAGTTGATTCGTGGCTTAGTGCGACCAAGGGACTTCGCAGACCCGACGTCTATGCGATTGAGCTTGCCCGGTAAATCTCATCGACGACAAGCTCTGCTCCAAAACTTGAGAGCTTGAGTTTGCCTCCGGCAATGGCCACGCGAGTCTCCCAGCCGCCGTCGCTCGTTCGTGAGTAAAGTGTGATTCGGCGCTCGCGGTGGGAGACGACCAGATAGTCTCGCAGGGACGGGATGGTCAGATAGTTTTCCAGTTTGGTCGTCGTGTCGTACTCCTCGGAGGAGTCGCTCGTCACCTCGAACAGCACCGTCGGGTTGAGCGCGGTGGCGCGGGGGCTGGGCGCGTGCTGCTCGAGCTTGCCGCAGACAACGGAACCGTCTGGAAACGTTGCCATGCCGGTGGCCTCCACGTAGATGCGCAAATCCGAGGTGTGTGTGCGACACGGTCGATCGCCGAGTGCGTTACCGAGAGCTCGCAAGACTTCGGCGGCGAGAGCCGAATGCTCTTCGGAGCCTCCCGCCATGGCATAGATTTCGCCCTGGAAGTATTCGTGCTTCGTTGGGCTCGATCCTTCCAACGCGACGTAGTCAGCGTAGGTATAACGGTGCAGGCGGCCGGACTGGACCATGAACCGCGTCAGCGTAGCATCGCATCGGGCCGGTGGGTGCTCGCTCTCGAGCGCCGAGAGGCGAAACGTGCCCCGCCTGCGCGTTGCTTACGGTTTTGGAAGCCTTTCCTTACTGGCTGCCGGAGGCCCGGAGGCGCGACGGCCGGGATGCCTGAGACGAGGGACGCGATCTCGACGAAGCCTACTGGAGCGCCGCCTCAAGCAGGTGCTCGGCGAACTGCTCCTGCTCAACCCAGAGCCCCGAGACCAACACGGCGTGCAGCAGATCGTGGCAGGGCGCGTCGCGGGCGTCTTCGGCGACCGTGCGCTCGAGCCGGCGGTGCTCGTCGGCAGCGAGTGGCAGGCCGACGCTCACGAAACGCGCGTGGGTAGCTGCGTCCATCAACAGCGGTTCGACGTGCGCTCCGGAACGCTTCTTCAGGCTGCGCAAGATCAGTACACCGGATCGATCGAGATCGCCCGAATGGCGCACCGGCATGGCGAAGCGTGCGAGCCCCGCGAGGACCGCTACCACCGCCCAGTTCGCCTGACCCCCTGAGCAAAGAACGACCTCATCGATGATCGAGCGCTCCACGCAGGCATCGACGTAGTCGAAGAAAGGCGTGAGGTTCTCGAATACGGTAACCCGGCGAGCGGGCGGGCGCTCGAAGACGGCGTCGCGGAGTTGGTGCACGATCAGGCGGCTCGACTCGCCGAGCGTCGAGTGGCGCGCGACCTGATCGAACAGCTGGCCACGCTTACGATACGAAAGCGGACCGAAGCACAGGACTGATGCCGCCGCCTCGTCGTGGTACACGCCATTCACCTCGAGCGCCCGAGCGATCTCCGTGGTCCGATGTGGGGGAACACCCTGCTCGTCGAGCGCGCGGCGTGTCACAGGGTCGTGATCGACGAGGGCGCTGCCGACTGCGCGCCACAAGTCGCCCCCCGGGCGCAGGACCTTGCTGCTGCCGAGAACGCGCGCGGAGAAGTTCTGAATCCGGATCGGGTCGCGCACATCGGCGAGGGCGTCGATGCACCGCACCACATCGCGTGCGAGCTGGAGTACCGTCTCGGCGCCGTCGCGCGTCGCTCGCTCGCCGATCTCGCTCTGGGGCTCGGCCAGGCCGCGAAGCTGGGCGAAAGCGAAGGAGCGCGCGCCCTCTCGACAGGCGGTCGCCGCAAGATCGGCGAGCCCCGTCTCCAGGTCCGCGCGAACCGCGCGGGCCTGCGCCGCGGGATTGCGACGCTCGCGGCCGAGCGCGCCGTACAGGAGCGCGTCGAGCTCTGCTTCGGTGTAGCGACTAAGCCGCAGGAACGCAGCGATGTCGATGCGGATACGTTTAGCCCCGGCTGGGGTGACGGCGCGGGCGCTAAACACCCGGCGCAGCGCCTCGATGACAGGGGCCTCCGCGGCGATGGTGATGGTTCCCGGAAATCGCCCCGCACGCTCTCGCCGGTCCAGGATGGCACCAAGCCCTACGTCGAGGCCGGGCGTTTGCGAGAGCAGTGCTGTCAGGTCAGGCAATGAACCGCGTTCCAGCATAGCGGGTCGATCATGCCACGCTAAGCGTTGCCGGGTCTCGCAGGCGGTGTTACTCGCTTCAGAGCGTGGCCTTGCGGGTCGACACCGATGATGCGAAGGCGCTGCTCGGCGGCGCTGCCCGCGACGCGTTCGAGCGTGGTGCGGCGCCGGCGCTGCTCGACGCGTTCGATGGCCCGATCGCGGCGGCCGTCGTGGCGGAGCGCGCTCCAGCGTACGTCACGCTGCTCGTCGCGCTGCTCTTGCTTCGGCGTGAGCATGAGATCGAGCCGCTCCACGACGACGTCGAGCGCTTCGTCGCCCCGGCGGCGCGCGCCATCGAGCCCGGCTGGGACGAGCAGACGTTGACTCGCGATCTCGACCAGCTCGAGGCGTGGGGCTGTCTCGAGCGGCGCGCGGAGCCGCTCAGGATCCGGGGCTACAAGGACATTCGCCGCGAGCGGTTCCGGTACCGGCTGACCGAAGACGCCGTCGCGCTACTGGAGTGGCTGGAGGGACGACTCCAGGCCCGCATCGAGGGACGCACGCAAGACTCGCGCGACCTGATGATCGATGTCGTCGGCGCCGTGAAGGAGCTCACTCGTGTCGTTGGGCAGTGGCACAAGGGTGAGCGCGGCGACGAGGCGCCCCGCCGCGCCCTGCACCTGGTCACGTCCATCGACGAACGCGCCCATGCCATCGGCGAGGAGCTGCTCGGGTTCCGCGCAAGCATGGTGGCATTCGCCTCGCGGCCGTACGATCTCGGGGCATTGCGCGCGATCCTTTCCTGGCTGGAACGTTACGTCGGCGTCTACCTCGCCCGCATCGAGACGCTGCGCGCCGAGATCGCGGCTCGCCTCGACGATCTCGCGGCACCGCGGCTGGAGCGCGCGGTCGCCGAGCTTCACCTGCTCGCGTCGCGCGAGCGCGCGGAGGCCCCGGCGGCGTTCCGAGCCGCGGGCGTGCTGCGCGATCCGGTGGAGCTCTTGGGCTCACAGCGTGCGTTCTTCGCGGAGCGCGGGCGGCTGGTGGCGCTCTGCGCGCGCATCGACGAATCCGCGCGAGCCGTGCTGCGCAAGATGCACCGTCACCTGCGCGAGCTGGAGCGGCGCAGTGCGCGCATCGCCGACCTGCGCGCGTGCATGGGCGTGCTGGCAGCGCGTCCGGCTGAGACGCCGGATCCCCGCTTCGCGGTGTTCGCCAACGCCCTCGTGGCATCCGCGCACGCCAGGTTTGCCGCTCGGCGCGCGGCCGAAGCCGCACGGCTCGAGCCTCCAATGCCTCGCCGGCACTCGGCGCTGGACAACGGCCGCGCGCGCCAGCCGTTGCGGGCCAAGCGGGCTCCACCCGAGCAGGCGCGTGAGCTCAGGGCACGTCGCCTGGCGGAGCTGCGCGGGTGGATCGACGAACAGATCCTCGCGAGCAGGAACGAGGTCCGCCTGTCCGAAGCGAGCCCGGCGGGCGACGCCACGCCGCGTCGCTGGCTCGACGTCGCGCGCGCGCGCCACCTCGATCGTGGCCGCGATCTCGCCCGCATTGCCGTCAGCATTGCCGACGTCGAGGGCACCGTCTCGCTCGGCGGAGCGGCGCAAGGTCTGCTCGCGCCCGACTGCATTGTGGTGGTCCAAACTAACGGCTCCAGGAGGCCCACGTGACAGCGGAGCCCGAACGGCGCTCGACGGCGTTCTTCGAGCATGTCTCCAGGCATCGCGTGCAGGCAATCCTGAACGTTCTGGTCGAAGCGCCGTTCTTCTACAAACAGGACGATCCGGAGCTGTTCGCCTTCCTCCGCCGCCACCTGGCTGAGTTCCAGCGCTTCTACGAGGAGATGTACGGCTGGCGCCTGGTCGTCGACCTGGCTTGCGCTCGCCTGTACAAGCCACGCTGGTACAACGGCGCGCTCAAGCCCAGCCAACACGACGTGTTCGACCTCACGCGGCGCGACGACTGCATCGCATTTCTGCTGGTTCTCGAGTTCTACGAGCATCTGCTCGAGGAGCGGAACGTCGGAGTCGACGACCCGGAGCCCCTGCGTTTCGAGTTCGGCGAGCTGTTCGCTTTCGCGCGGACCCGACTAGGCGAGGTGCTCGGCGAGCAGGCACCGGACGACGACGGCGTGCGCAGACTCCTGCGAGGGCTCACACCCACGCTCCTGCGCTATCGTTTCCTATGCGAGGTGCCACCCTCGCGAGAGGAGCGGAGCGGCCTCGAGCCGGATCGCTATCTCTATGAGTGCCTGCCGGCGCTGCACCACTACGATGTGCGGCTGCTTGGTCGTTCGGCGTTGCGAGACGCGTTCGCGCGCGAGGCACCGATCACGGTTGCGCAAACTGATGACGACGAGGGGTCCCTCGGCGCCGAGGTCGATTCATGACCGAGCCACGTCGGGGGCGCCCACCGCACCGCTTCGCGATTCGCCGCGTGCGTCTAGTGAACTTCCACAACCTGGTCGACGAGACCATCGAGATCCCAGAAGGGGGTCACCTTTTCTTGCTGGGGGATAACGGTTCGGGCAAGACCACGGTGCTCGACGCGATCCATTTAGCGCTGACCGGATCGCTGGAGGTAGAGCTCAACGCAGCCGCTCGGATCGCCGGTGGGCGCGATGCGGGGCGGACGCTACAGGGCATCGTGCTGCGGTTCGACACCGAGCGTGGCGTGGTGAATGCGGGCGGCGCCATCGCCTACGTCCTGCTCGAGCTCTTCGACGCTTCCGAAGGTGCGGTCCTGTGCGCGGGCGTCGGAATCGAGGCGACCACGATGGACGCCGACGTGACGCGTTGGGCCGTGCTGCATCGAGGGCCGCTCGAAGCGATCCCGCTGCTCGAAGATGGACCCGAGGGCAAGCTGCCGGCAACCCGCGAATCGCTAAGGGCCGCGCTGGGCAAGGCCGACGTCCCTGCGCGCATGAGCGAGTACCGAAAGCTCCTGGCCGAGCGTCTGTTCGGCGGCGAGACGCTGTATGAAGAGGTCTGCCGTTTTTGGAAGATGGCCAAGGCTTACCGCGAGATTGTCGCGGGAGCGCGTGACTTTGCGGGCCTGTTTTTTCGCCTGCTGCCGGCCCCAGACGAGCAAGTATTCGCAGACATTTTGCGCAGTCTTCGCGCGCTCGACGAGCTTGATGGCTTGGTCGAACAACTCGAGCGGCAGCGGCGCTACGTGTCCGACGTGGCGGCGCTCGTCGAAGAGATCCAAATGCGCCGCGAGGAGATCGCCCGCTATCGCTGGCTCGTCACGTTCCGTCGGCGCGGGGAGTTGAGGGACACGTTGAAGCACGCACGCGACCGCGCCTCGCGGAGCGAGCGCAACTTGGAGGAGCTTGCTGCGGAAGTCGCAGTCAAGGAGGGTGCCGTCGCGGTGGCCCGCGAGGCGCTACGTGCTGCGGACGCTCAGGATCCAGACGGACTGCTTGGCCGCCTACGCGCTGCGCAGGCGCAGCTCGAGCGCAGGGAGGGCGAAGTGCGAAGCGCTGCGGCTAGCTCACGTACCCTTGATGCCGGCGTGGCAGAGCGCGGACAGCTGGTCCGCGACGCATTCGACCGCCGCTCCCTCTGCTGGAGCTCTCGGGTCGCGGGCCTCGCTGTCGCTGTCGACTCCGTGAGACGTCTAGAGCACCCACTTGGGGCGCTGCTTGCTCTTGTAGACTCGGAGCGCGAGCACGCTGGTGTTGAGCTCACACTGGCGATTCCGGCCCCCCTGCCCGAGATCGGGGCAGAGGGCACAGAGCAGGCGTCGCGCTTGGTTACGGCGGCGCAGGCTAGGGCGGAAGCTTGCAAGGCAGAGCTCGCGCGGCGCTCCTACGCGCTAGAGCGGGCGCGCGACGAGGTTGCCAGGCTCGCGGCGGTTACGGAAGAGACGCCGTCCGTTGCTGGGTTCCTTCGGGCCAAGGCTGCGCTGGCCGACGCCAACCTCGAGTCGAAGCCGCTCTTCGAGTTGCTCGATCCGCAGCCCGGCGCGTCCGACGGCGATCTCGGGACGATCGAGGCGCTGCTCGGTGACGCCGGGCTCGCGACGTTCGTGGTGGCGCCGGAGCGGGTCGCGGCGGTGCGCGCGCGCGCACTGCCGCACGATGGCGTGCGCGTGGTCGCGCGCGTTGCGGACGATGGCGTGCTCATGCCCTGGATCGAGGAGCTGTTTTCCAGCCGTACTCCGCGGCACGCACTGCGCGTGCTAGCGACCCTGCTGTCGCAGGCGCAATCCCTGGGAAGTATTGCCCCGCCGGATGCGCTCGGTGACGTCGAGCACCGCGGTGCGGCGACTCGCTCGGCCGGCTTGCGGCCTCGTTTGATCGGTGTCGAGGCACGCCGCCGCGCACACCAGGAGCGTCTGCGCGGCGCGCGCGATGCGTTGTTGGCAGCCGAGGCAGCGCAATCGTCCGCCGAGGCCGAGTGCCAAGCAGTGGAACGAAGCCATGGTTCTGCAAGGGCACTCGTGATCGCACTCTCTGCACTGCGCGATAGGGAGCTCGTGGAAGCTCACGCCAGCCTGCAGCACGGGCTGATCGAGCGCGATCATGCGGCCCTGCGCGCGCAGGAAGCTCGTGGGCGACTCGATGACGCGACGCGCTCGCGTGATGAGCTGAGCCAGGACGTCGAGGCGCTGCAGACGCGTGTACGCGGCGCTGGCATCGCTGAGCTCGAGCAGCATCTCGCGCGCCTGCGCAAGCGAGAGCACGATGCCGTCAACGCCGAACGGGCCGCGGTTGCCGCCCAGCTCAAGCTGGACGCGGAGCTCTCGAGCTTGCGTGCCGAGCTCGGTGTCCGCAATGCGGAGCTTGGCCGGCTCGATACTGAGCTTTCGCTCCGCGCTATTGCGCTCCGCGCCGTCCTTGGCAAGACCGAACGCGAGCTCGACGATGCTTCGCTGGAACGCCATGTTCGGGTCGAGAAACGCGGCGATCAGTTTCGCAGCGTGGAGACGATCGACGCGGCGACGGGCGAGGCAGAGCGCCAAGAAGCGGCTGCGTGTCGCGAGATCGCGGGAGACGGTTCGCGCGGAACCTCGAGCCTCGAATGGGCCGGGCGTTTCGGTTTCGCGTGGTCGAGCGAGGCGTTGCGCGTAGAAGATCGGCGCGGTGAACCGTTGGCGAGCGTCGTGGCCGATCTCGAGAAGAGGATCGCCGAACAGCGCGAAGTAGTGAACGAGCGGACGCGCGAGTTGATGGACAAGCTGGTGATGGGAGATCTCGCGCGCGAGCTGCAAGAGCAGGTCGAGCGATTGCACAAGACCGTGCGCGAGATGAACGGGCTGCTGGACGGTTTGCGCTTCGGCACGACGCGCTACCAGTTCAAGGTGGCGCCCCGCTCCGACACGGCCGAGCTCGTCGGTCTGGTGCGCAAACTGAGCTTGCTCGACCAGTCGAGCCGAGGCCGGTTTCGCGAGTTTATTGATGCGCGCCTCGAGGAAATGCGCCGTCTCGACCGCGATGCCGAGGTCCCTGAGCTACTCGACTACCGGCGCTGGTTCGAATACCAGCTCTCGATGCGCAGCAGCGGTCAAGGCGATACTGAGCTCACCCGTGAGCTTCGGGCGCTCGGCTCGGGGGGCGAGCAGGGCGTGCCAAACTACCTTTTGGTTCTGGCGCTCGCCAAACTGATGTTCGACAACGCGGGCGCGCGTGTCCGACCGCTGCTCTTCGACGAGGCGTTCTATGGCATAGATGCGGGGCGGCGCGATCAGCTGCTGCGCTTCGCCACCGAGCTGGGGCTTCAGGTCGTCGTGGCCTCTCCTGACCAAGACGGGGTGTCACCGTCGGCGCGCCGTACGACTACGCTATTCCTGGTCAAGGATGCTCAGGGAGACGTGCATCTTGCCCCGTACCACTACTGGAACGACACGGCAGTAGCGCAGGCCGTGCTGTTCCGCGAGCGCTCTCTCGAGCCAGACCCCGAGCAGGCTATCTGCACGATCGGTGAAGGCGTGGTGGCCGCGGCTGCGACGACGGACGACGGTTGAGGCTGCGCCAAGGGCTCACCCAAGACCTCCATCCGCACCCGGTGGGCTCGACCCACGACCCTCGGATTCCGCATGATTTCTTGCGTCGCTCTCTAGCCCACTGATCACGCGCGGAGCGTGTCGTTCGCTGGCTCCTGTAGCAAGGGTGTAACAAGCTGCGTGCTAGGCACTGCTACGGCGTGCAACTCGTTGGACGGGGCAGCAAACTGCACGCCGGTGGCCTCTCTCCTAGCCGCGCGAATCTTCAAGGATTTATCAGCGCACCCCGTAGGATTCGAACCTACGACCCTCGGATTCGAAGTCCGATGCTCTATCCAGCTGAGCTAGGGGTGCGAAGCGGCGCGGAGAGTTATCCGCGGGGCTTGGCCAGTCAAGGGGGTTAGTGGAGGTTTGCGATCCAGGCGCGGATGGTGCTCGTGCCGTGGTGGTCGACGCTTTCGGTGCCGAGGGGCGGCATTTGGCGGAGGAAGCCACGGTCGGACATGAGCTCGAGCATGCGGCTGTTGTCCGGATCGCCGGGCTCGAACGCGAGGCCGCGGCCGGATTGGAAGGCGGGGGTGTCGCTTACGGAGCGCAGGCGATCGGTTCGGAGCCAGAAGTCGAGTTTGTTTTCTGGGTCGTAGCAGCGGGAGCTGGCGGATGCCGGGCGATCTTGATTGTGGCAGTGGCCGCAATTGGCGTGCAGGTAGCCGAGCGCGCGCCGATCGTTTTCGGTGCCGGGCAAGGTCGCGTAGCCGAGCTGCACGGCCGAGTATCCGAGCACGAAGCTCTTGCGACCGCCGTGACACGCCAAGCATTCGCCCGCCGCCGGCACGTCGTGCGCGGTGCCGAGCACGTTGCTTGCGCCTTTCGGAGTCGCGACGGCATCGCTGCCGTCAGGCAGCCAGACGTAGGCTTGCGCCAGCCAATCCTCCGGGCCCGAGCCGACTTTTCGCAAGGTGCGGGTTTCGACCCGCACGCCGTCGACACGGAACTCTTTCCATAGCTGCGTGCCGATCGGAAACGCCCAGTTGTCCGGGTCGCGCTTGTCGATGCTTTCACCGGGCGGCAGGCTCAGCCAGCGCCGCTTGCTGGCGCCGTCGCTCCACAGCTCGAACTGTGGTGTGAATGCTTGCACGCCGGCTGACAGCTGACTCGGATCGCCAGCAGCATAAAGGCCGGTCTGCGAGAGCCGCTCGGGCAGCCGAGCCTGGCGCGTTGCAGGGGGCGGCGAGCATTCCCAGTAACGACTGCAGCCGCTGGCGGCGAGCGTGAGCAGGGCTGCGGCCAACACCGACGCGACGCTGCGCACGTGGTTCCAAAAACTCCAACCCGCGATGAACTCGCGCCAGCGGCGCGCGGCTTCTTCGCCCTGCGGCTCGACCGCCGCGATGCTGTCGTTCCACGGCACGTTCAGCTCTTTGGTCACGACCAGCGCGCCGAGCAGGTACGAGAGCGCGGCCGCCAAGCGCAGCGCGGCGTGAGGCGCCGACCAGCGCATGAGCGCGTCGAGAGCGAGCGTCGCGCTGAGCAGCGCCGTGCCCAGGAACACGCGCAAGAACGAGCGCTTCAGCACGACCACGTTGATGGACTGCATGGCCGAAAGGCCTTGCAGCTCGGGCAGCCGCGCCAGCGCCGGCAAAACGAAGCTGCTGAAGGCGAAGAAGACGCCGCCGACCAGACCCGAGCCCAGAGCGGCCAAAAATGTGATGAGCGAGATGGTTCGAGAGAGCATGCGCTCATCATGCGGTCGTGCATGAATGCATCGCCAGACCCAAAATTTCAGAGTACGATTGCAAAAATGCATCGCCAAATCAGCACGGAGAAGCTGGCCTGGGACGACGTGAAGCTGTTCTTGGCGCTGTGCCGCCAGCGTACGGTAGGCGCTGCCGCGCGGACCTTGCAGATCGACGCCTCCACGGCTTCGCGCCGTCTGGCCACGCTCGAAGAAGTGCTGGCGACGTCGCTTTTCGATCGCGGTCGCGACGGCATCTCGCCGACTGAGGCCGCGGAAGCGCTGCTCGCCGTCGCCGAGGAGGTCGAGCAAGGCATGGCGCGCTTCGGTAACCTGGCTCAAGGGCTCGAGCGCGAAGCCGCGGGGATCGTGCGCATCACCTGCCCGCCCGACGTAGCCGAGGTGGTGCTGGCGCCGCTCTTGAGCGAGCTCATCGCCCGTCACCCCAAGCTGCGCATCACGCTCGACCCGGGCGAAGCGGTGCGCGACCTCACCCGTCGCGAGGCAGATCTGGCTTTGCGCGTCGTACGGCCCAGCATCGGCGACTTGGTAATGACGCGCCTCACGACTGCGCGCTGGGTGCTGGTGGCTGCGCCGAAGCTGGCTCGCCGGCTCGGCACGGTGCGCGATTTTGCCGCCGTCCCGTGGGTGAGCTGGGGCGAGCGCTTGGCTGGCATCGGCGCCGCGCGCTGGCTGGCCACGCACGTGAAGCATGCCGACCCAGTCGTGCGTTCCGACAGCCTCACGGTGCAGCTGGCGGCCGTCGCGAGCGGCGTCGGGGTCGCGCTGGTTCCGGAGCCGAGCGTGAAGCACTACCGGCTGGTACAGGTGAAGGTCGCGCCGCTCTTGCGCAGCGCGGCCGACGAATGGCCGAAAGACGAGCTTTACCTGGTAACGCACCGGGCGTTGCAAAACGTGCCGCGCGTGCGAGTCGTGTGGGACTTGCTGCTGTCGCGCTGGGGCGATCGCGCAGCTAGCGGTGATGCGACTAATGGGTGATGCGACGGCTGCGGGCGGCGACGGGCCAGCGCTCGGCGGCGCGGCCGCCGCGAACCACCACGACTTCGGAGTGGAGGTTGATGGTTGGGCAGATGTGCCAGGGCAGCGCGTAGAGCACGCTGCCAGGGGGGTAGTCGGCGGCGCGCGTGGTTTCGATGATCAGGTGCTCTTCGCTGTGGCCGACTAGGTTTGCATCCTCTAAGCCGAGGATCAGGGCGCGGGGCTGCGGCATTTCGGAGCCGATCGACTTGTGCCCGAGGTCCAAACACAACCGATTCGGCAGCGGGCGGCTCGTCACCCTCGTGAGTAGTGCGGCGGCGCACAGGTAGTCGAGGTCGGGCAGGGTGGTGGCGTAGCCGTAGTCCCAGAGCACGGAGGTGCCGGGGCTGCACTCGACGTCGCCGCGACTGGCGAGCAAAGGAAATGTCGGCGTGCCGCCCGTAACCACGCGCGACACGCTGAGCCCCGCCGCGCGCAGCCGATCGCGGAGCGCCAAGACCGGCGTGAGCGCGGCTTCGCAGCGCGCGCGGCGCGCGGCCAAATCCCTGTCGTGGATGTGGCCGTCGTAGGCATGCAGACCCACGGCGCGGAGGCCGGGCAACGTGCCGACGAGCCGGTACAGCGCCTCGGCGTCGGGCCCCGGGGCGATGCCCGAGCGATGCATGCCGCAATCGATGTCGAGCAGCACCTCCAAAGACAAACCCAAACCCGCGATGACACCCGACAAATGCTGCGCCACCGCCGCATCGTCGACGATGACGGCAAACGCCGTTTTCGGAAAAGCGCGCATCAAAGCCGCCAGACGTTCGGCGCGTGGCCCCACCGGCGCGTGCGCCAAGAGCACGCTGGGCGCGCCAGCGGCGGCGCACATTTCCGCTTCGGCGATCGTCGCGGCTTTGAATTTGCTGACGCCAAGCTCCAGCTGTCGCGTGATGACTTGAGGCAGCTTGTGGGTCTTGACGTGGGGGCAGAGGCGCTTTGGGTCGCCGGCCTGCGCGACCATGCGCCGCAAGTTTTCGTTCAGGCGCTCTTCGTAGACGAGCAGCGTCGGCGAATCGATCTCGGCTCCGTTCGCGATGGCGTACGTTTGCAGATCGACGTCCAGCATCAGCCCGCCTGCTCCACGATCATCTCGATCTCTACGGCGATGTTGCTGGGCAGCGAGGCCATGCCGACGGCGCTGCGCGCGCCCACCCCGTGGTCCAGCCCCCAGACTGCCGCGAACAGCTCGCTCGCGCCGTTGATGACCGACGGATGCTCCTGAAAGTCGGGCGCCGCGTTCACCATGCCCAGCACTTTGATCACCCGCGACACGCGCGCCAAGGATCCGAGCTGTCCCTTCAGCGTGGCCAAAAGCGCCAGCCCGACCTGGCGCGCCGCCAGCTTGCCTTCCTCGAGTGACAAATCGGCGCCGACCTTGCCAGTGATCAGCGACTTGTCGGGCCGGAGCGGCCCGTGACCCGAGAGGTAGGCCAAGTTGCCCACGATCACGAGCGGCCGATAGACCCCGACCGGCTTGGGGGCGGGGGGTAGTTCGAGGTTCAGCGCCGCAAAGCGAGCATCCGCGTCCATCCGCCTACTATCAGCCTTTTTCAGCCACGCGCGGCAAGCACTTTTGCTTTGGTGTGTGGCTGCTTTCGCCCGCGACCGGCTTTATGCTGCGTTCATGAGGCCGAGGCAGGTGTTGGCGGTGCTAGTGGCCGGGCTGATGGGCTGCAATAGCGCGCCGGTCAAACATCCCACGTTCGATCCCGATGTGATTCGCTATCGGCTATTCCTCCGCAACAATCCGGTCAGCTCGACCGACGCCGCGCACTGCTACGTCGACTGCCAATCCGCGTCGAGTCCCAACGCGTACGTCGACTGCTTGTCGGCGTGCCCGGGCTTCGAAAAAACACCGGGCGCGCACTGCGACGCGACCGAGATCCCACCCGAAGCAGTCTGTCTCAACGTGCGCCGCGTGAAGTTCAAGAACGAGCCGCCGCCGGGAATGATCGTGCTGGCCATCATCGGCGAGATTGCGCTGGTGGTCGGCGCGGCCTCGCTCTGCAACATCTCCAGCACCCAATGCGGCATCCAGCAGTTCCCGCCGCCGAAGTGATGCCTTTCGTTCCCGCTCACACGCTGGTCGGCGACCCGGCTGCACCCAAGCTGGCGTTCTTGCTGCACGGCGCGCTCGGCAGCGGCAACAACTTGCGCAGCCTGGCCACAAAGCTCGGTCAGCAGCGACCCGAATACCGATTTTGCCTGGTCGACTTGCGCCACCACGGCGAATCGCAAGGCGCTCCACCGCCCAACACGCTCGAAAGCTGCGCCAACGATTTGGCCGCGCTGATCGCCCAGCTCGGCAAGGAGCCCGAGGTCATCGCTGGTCACTCATTTGGTGGCAAGACGGCGTTGATGTTCAGTCAGCTCTTTCCGGGTCGCACGCGTCAGCTCTGGATCTTGGATTCGAACCCGGGTGCGCAAGAGCCGACGGCCGGCAACGAGGTCATTCGGGTGATTCAAGCCGTGCGCAGCGCGACCACGCCCGCCGCCGATCGCGCGCTCGTCGTGCAAGAGCTGACGGACCAGGGTCTCAGCACCGGTACGGCAAATTGGCTTGCTACCAACCTGCAGCGGCGGCCGGAAGGCTTCGTCTGGCGTTTCAATCTCGACGCCATCTACGAGCTGATGCTCGACTATTTTCGCGTCGATCTGTGGCCTGTCTTGGAGTCCGGGACGGCGGATTCGGACTTCCGCGTGGTCGTGGCCGAGCGCAGCGATCGTTGGGCGCCCGAAAATCGGCTGCGTTTAGCGACAATGCTCGAGACTGTTCGCGCGCAGGGAACAGTCGAGCTCCACATCGTCCCGAACGCGGGCCATTGGCTGCATGTCGACAACCCGGCGTTCTTGCTCGAGCTCATGGGGCGAAATCTGTACTAGCGTGGCGGCCTTCCTAGCCCCGCTCATCGGAGGATTTTGCAATGGCACGTTCGACAATTTTCTTGGGTCTTTCATGTTCACTGGTTCTAGCCGCGTCGCTGTTTGCTTGCGGTGGCAGTCAGCCTGCTGCTACGGCACCGACCGGGCCGGGCGAAGCGCCAGCCGCCGAAGCTCCTGGCGGCGCAGAGCTGACTTGGAAGGACGACATGCCCACCAAGGACAAGGCCGAGTTCATGAAGAAGAAGGTCATGCCCGCCATGGCCAAGACCTTCCAGGAACACGACGCGAAGAAGTACGAGAAGTTCAGCTGCAAGACTTGTCATGGACCCGAGATGAAGCCGAAGCCGGTCGAGGCCTTGCCTGAGCTTCACTTCAAGGGCGGCAAGTTTACGGAAGCCGACACCGATGCAGACATGGTGACGTTCATGCACGAGAAGGTCGCTCCGCAAATGGCCGACATCTTTGGCAAGAAGCCCTACGATCCTGCGACCAATCAGGGCTTTGGCTGCGGCGGCTGCCACAAGATCAATATGTGACGACGACGGCAGCGCGCTAGCGCGCGTTCGCTGTTGCCGCGTCCGACGTGCGCGCCGTTACGGCGTGCACGTCGGATCGTGCGGCAAACCGAGGTAGATACTGCCGAGCGCCGTCGCTGAACCGTCGCTGTTCAGCAGGCGCGCGTCGGGGATGGGGTCGCCGCTGAACCACGAATAGCGGAAAACGTCGCTGCGCGCTTCGAGGATGGGAATGGCCTCGCGCATGTACTTCTCTTGGCCGGCCGGCGACGTGTCGCCGCCGTACGCGCACGCGAACTCGGTCAGCCAAATCGGCTTGTTGAACTGATCGAACAGGTCGAGGTAGCTCTTGAGCGACGCGCCGTCGCAGTTGTACCAATGCACGGCGACGTAGTCGACCTGGCAATTGGTGCAGGCGGCGAAGAAGGTTTGCAGGTAGTGCACCGGGTTCGTGTCATTGCACGGACCGGTTTTGGTTTTGTCGTCACCGCAGTAGTTGACGGCGGGCGAGACGAGCTTGAGGTTGTGCGCCTTGGCGACGGCCTCGAGCGTCGGCCAATCTGCCGCGGCTTGGGCGGCGGGCAAGTTGGCTTGTGCATTGAAATTGGGCTCGTTGTAGCCGAGCAAAAACTTGGCATCGGCGCGGATGGCTTTGTTGTCGTTAGTGACGTTGGTGCCGCCGCCGGAAATCATCGGCACGAACTCCAGCCCGGCGCCGACGCCTTGCACACTGAGGCTCCACGAATACCACCAGCTGAGCTGCGAATTGACGGCCACGTTGTCGAGCGTTTTGCCGGCCCAAGCCAGGCCGCGTTTGCAGTCATGCGCTACGCCGCTGGAGCCGCCGCTACCGCCGCTGCTGCCCGCGTTGCTCATACCCGCGACGCCCGCGCTGGTGCCGCCGCTGCTCGTGCCAGCGCTCGTGGTACCGGCGCTCGGCATGGTGACGCTGCCGCCCGCTGGCGATCCGCCAAGTGGCGACGCGGTGCCGCCGGCTTGGCTCGAGCCTCCAGCCGGCACGGTTGCGCTACCGCCGCTGTTGCTCGTGCCAGCACCGGGGACGCTGGTCGACTGACCACCCGCGGGGTTGTTGGCCGCCCCGTCGCTGGCGGCGGGGTCGCTGTCGATCGCGCCGCTCACGCACCCACCTAGCCCGACAAAGGAACCAACCACGAGCAGAGTTCGCAAGTTGAGCAAACGCATCGATCTCAGGGTGAATGTCCGGGCATGCGGCCCCGTTGCTCGATTTCGTCGCCCCCCTGGGAATAACGAGCCGAGCGGCCGGGGCGAGCGCCGTTCGCATCTGAGGCTAGATTGACAGCGTGAACTTCGACGCGGGCAACATCATCGCCGGCTTGGTCGTGTCGGGCGTCGGCTTCGTGTTCTTCAGCTACGGCAAGAAGATGGGCCGCGCGCCTCATGTCATCACCGGGCTCGTGCTGATGATCTTCCCGTACTTCGTCCCGGGCGTGCTCTTGATGCTCGGCATCGGCGCGCTGCTCTGCGCGCTGCTCCACTTGGCGACGCGCGCAGGCTACTGACAGATCGTGCTGGTTTGCGTCGGGGCTTGTCCACATGTGCGCTTGGCTGCAGTTTTGAGCATACTGCACGACCTGGAGTCGTATGACTGACGAGAACGACGAAGTGATGCGGGCTTGGAACGGTGTGTTGTTCGCTAAGTTCGCGCGCTTCAAGCCCATCTTGACGACCGGTCTGTCACTCCACGGAGAAGTGTTGATTGAACGCCGTCCGCCGCCGCCAGGCGGGCGCGTTTTGGACGTGGGCTGCGGTTTCGGGGACATGACGCGCCAGCTGGCGGCCGTGCTGGCTCCGAGCGGCGGCGCTGCCGTGGGCGTGGACGTCGCCCAGAATTTCGTCGATGCGTCGACGCACGACGCGCTGGAGGCGGGCAGCAAGAACGCCAGCTTCTTTCGCGCCGATGTCCAAATCGGCGATCTGCGTGGTCCCTACGACGCCGCGTACGCACGCTTTGGCATGCAGTTCTTCAACTCGCCGGTTGCGGCGCTGCGCAACATCAAGCGCTCCGTCAAGCCAGGCGGTAGACTTTCGTTCGTTACTTGGCGTAAGCGCGAAGACAATCCGTGGCTCTACATTCCCGAGCAGTGCGTGCGCGCGCTGATCAGCCAAGAAGAAGAAACCGCCGACGAGCCCACCTGCGGTCCCGGGCCATTCTCGATGCGCGGGGCCGATCTCGTGAGCGACCAGATCAAGGCTGCCGGCTTCACGCAAATCTCCTTCGAGCGCCACGACGTCGACATCTGCGTCGGTCGCGACCTCGACGAAGCCATCGCGTTCGCCATGGCGCTCGGTCCAGCCGGTGAAATCTTGCGCCTGGCCGGCGACGTGGGTCGCGCGCGCGCGCCGCAAGTCACGGCTGCGCTCAAAGACGCTCTGGCGGGCTTCGCCACGCCGCGCGGAGTCTTCGCGCCCTCGAGCACCTGGCTCGTCTCAGCGCAGGCGTAGTTGCTCGTCGCCGTGCTGGCAGGCCGGGCGCCCACGCGGCCGCCAGCAAAACATCGACGCCCTCAGTGTGCATCGCCGGCTAGCTAAGGGCCCGCGAATGGCCAAGTCGATCGCCCTCGCGGCCGATGCATCCCGGCTCTCCCGGCTGGCGTCGTTGCTCCTCAGTTACATACTGCAGTATGCGCCTTCGTCGCGCCTCGCCAGCCGGGCGCCTCGGCCGCGATCATCGACCGACTTAGCCATTCGCGGGCCCTAAGCCTCGCCAGAACCCAGGCTTAGCGAGCGGGCAGCTGAGAGATGAGACCAATCGTCAGGCGAGGAGTAGTAGTCTCCTGGCGCGGAGGCTCCATGAACGTCAGTGATACGCGCTTCGCTGGGTCGATTCCGGCGATCTACGACGAATACCTCGTGCCGCTTTTGTTCGAGCCGTACGCCAAGGACCTGGCGGCGCGCTTCGGCGACCTACACAGCGGTGAGCTGCTCGAAATCGCCGCCGGCACGGGCGCGGTCACGTTGGAGCTCGCCAAGGCTTTGCCAGCCAGCGTGCGCATCGTGGCGACCGATCTGAACGAAGCCATGCTGCGCGTCGCCGCGACCCGCGTGAGCCGCCCCGCGCTGACGTGGCAGCAAGCCGACGCGCAGCAGCTGCCGTTCGCGGCGGCAGCGTTCGATGCCGTCGTCTGTCAGTTCGGCGTGATGTTTCTGCCCGACAAGCAGGCTGGCTACCGCGAAGTCCTGCGCGTGCTGCGCCCGAGCGGGCGCTTCGTGTTCAACGTGTGGGACCGCCTCGAGCAGAACGAAGTCTCTCGCATCGTAACCGACGCAGTGGCCGGCCTTTTTCCCGACGACCCGCCGCGCTTCTTCGAGCGAACGCCGTTCGGCTACTTCGACCACGCGACGATCCGTGGTCAGCTAGAGGCTGCAGGTTTTCAGCGTGTTGCGATCGAAACGGTCGAGCGCGTCACCCGCGCGGTGTCTGCCGAGCACGTCGCGGTCGGGCTTTGCACGGGCACGCCGCTGCGCAGCGAGATCGAGGCTCGCAATCCGGCGGGCCTCGACGCCGCCGCGGCGGCTGCAACTCGCGCATTGATCGCGAGCTTCGGCGCCGGCGCGTTCGACAACCGGATGAGCGCGCACGTGGTTACGGCTTGGTGCGGTTAGACCCATAGCGCTCTTTTGCGCATCAGATCGCAGCCATGGAGATCGAATATTCGAGCGTGGAGGTGACGGTCGGGCCGTTGAAGTAGAAGCCGCCTTCGACCGGCATGGTGTCGGCTTGGCTGGGAGAGGCACACAGGGCCACGTGGCTCGCGCCGGCTGGCACGCCGTGCGTCGGGTCGTGGCCGAGCCAGCCGAGCTCCGGCACGAAGACTTCGGGCCACGCGTGCAGGTGCCGCTTGCCGTCCGGCGATTGTTCTTGGCCCTGGTAGCCGCTGACGAAGCGACCCGCCACACCGAGCTCACGACAGAGGGCCAAGAACAGTACGGTCAGATCGCGGCAGGCCCCGCGCCCGCTCTCCAGTGTCTCGACCGCGGTTTGCGCCGCGCCCTCGAAGCGAAGCTGGCGATCGATGTTGGCATAAAGCGTGCGGCACAAGCGCTCGAAAAACGCTAGCGGCTCGTGGTCAACTTCGGCGGCGAGCTTTTGGGCGAGCGAGCTCACGAGCGGGCTCGAGTCGCGCTCTCGAAATACCCCGAGACCGTCATTCTCTAACGGAAGCCACGGCAGCAGCGGTAGGGCCGGTCGAGCCTCGCCGAGCGGCGCGCGAGTTTCTACCTCGATGCGGCTGTCGATGACGAGCTCGTCGAAGCGACCTGGGTCGAAGTTGAGCCGGGTGCAGCTGTTGCCGAAAGCATCGACATAGTCGGTCACGCCGAGCGGGGTCGGCGTGACCTGCAGCTGTCGCGTCAGGCAGCGCAGGCTGTCAGGTCGCGGCGTTAGGCGAAGCACGTGAGTCGCAAACGCCACACGGGTGCTGTAGCGGTAGGTCGTCAGGTGGCGGATCGCCCAGCGCCCGGTAGTGCCCGATGCGAGGTGGCTCATGCAAGTGGCACGAGAGCACGTAGCGTATTGCGGGCTGGGGCAGGGGCCCCAGCCCGACAAGCCATGTGGATCTTGGAAGAAAAGATCACGATCGCCGAGAGTGGGAAACACCCACGAGAACAAACCGGCGAGGCCGGCGACCGCTGGGTCTCAGGTCGTTGGTGACGCAGGGCGCCTCCGAAGACCTGCTCGATTCGGCAGTTCAGGAAAGCTTGACTCATCTGTCACGCCGCTCGGCTCTCTAGAAACTAGCTGGCGACACCGGCGGCTCGCTGCAGCGCCACTTGCTCTTCCGGCGCCTGCGCCACCAGCCGAGTTCGGCTGTACACCATGAAGTAGGCGATCGCGCCCAGCAAGAAGACGGCCGTCGCCCACACCGCTGGGCGAAAGTCGGGATTCGCGAAGCAGGCTCCGAGCGCGACCAGCGCCAGCGCGGTGCCGACGACAGCGCCGCCGATGCCGAGCGGGCTCTTGTAAGGGCGCGCCAAGTCTTTGCGGGTGAGCTTCAGCTTGATGTAGGCGAGCATTACGATCGAATACGAGATGACGGCGCCGAACACCGCCATGTTGAGCAGCGCCGCGCCCAGCTTGCTCGTCGCTCCGAAGCTATCGATCAGAAAGACGCAAGCGAGGCCGATCGCGCCGCCCGCCAGCAGCGCAGGCCAAGGCGTCTTGTTCTTGCCGGTGATCGACAGCACGCGCGGGAAGTAGCCGGCGCGTGAAAGGGCGAAGATCACGCGGCCGTAGGCGTAAATGGAGCCATGGATAGTGGTCAAAAGTCCCGCCAGCGCCAGCACGATGAGCCCGGTCGAGAGCGCGCCCTTGCCGAACACGGCGACCAGCGCGTCCGACATGGGCGCCGCGGACTTGCCCATGGCGTCGGCGCCGCCACCTACGCCGGTATTGAGAATCAGGACCAGCACCGATAAGCCGAGCAGCGTGAAAATGCCAGTGATCAGCGCCTTCGGCACATCGCGCACGACGTCGTGCGTCTCTTCGGCTGCGAGCGGCAAGCTTTCGATTGCCAGGTACCACCAGATCGCGAACGGAAAAGCCGCAAAAATTCCGAACACGCCCTTAGGTAGGCCGTGTGCGCTCTGGCCGGCGTCGGGCGCGACGTTGAACAGCGCTGCGCCATGGAAGGTGCCGCTTTGCAAGACCCCCGCCCCAAACACCACCAAGACGACGATCGCCAGTAGCGTCAGCCAAAGCTGCGAGCGCAGCGTCAGCTCGACGCCCAAGATGTTGATGGCGAGGAAGATGGCGTAGCAGGCCACCCACCACACCGACAAAGGCACCGACGGCAAGAGCGGCTGCAAATAGCCAGCCACCGCCACGACCGTCACCGATACCGTTAGCACGTACTCGATCGTATCCGTGACGCCGCAGATGAAGCCGCCGAGCGGTCCGAATGCGGAGCGCGTGAACGAATAGAATCCGCCGGCGTGTGGTAGCGCGCTGGTCAGCTCCGAAATGCAAAACACCATGCACACGTACATGGTGGCCATGAGCGCGGTGGCGATGGTCAGCCCCCAAAAGCCGCCCGCGGCCAAGCCGAAATTCCAGCCGAAATACTCGCCCGAAATCACGACGCCTACCCCAAGCGCCCACAGCGAAAGCCAACTGGCCTGCTTTTTGAGCGTGCGTTTCTCGAGGTATTCGGCGTTCACGTTCTGGTAGCGGATGAAGCCACTCGTGGGCGCATCCGAGGTCCGATTTCCTTCAGTCAGTGCTGTGCTCGCGTCCATTGGTACTCTCCTTCGTCGAGATCGAAACTCAACGGTCGGACTCCCATGAGCCTGGCCTTGCGAACGCGATGTTAAGAGGCAGGGCGTGGCGCCGAAGTTTCCGTGCATCTACCCGGAGGGTTGCCGGTGTGGGCGCGCGGCGTGTTACTCAGTGACCACTCGGTTTCGTTGCTTGCGTCAGAAAGACGCGTGAGTTTCGAAATCACCCGTGTACGGTTTCGGGGCGATTGCGTGAGCGAGCGCCGCTCGTAGTCGGTGACAAGCGCCGCGCGTCGGTTCATGCTGACTCCGCGCACCATGCAAGCCGATGCGCTCTTCGAGATCGAAAGCCAGCGTTCCGCGCCGATCGCCGCGGACGAGCTGCGTCAGCTTCAGCAGCGTTCCGACGCGAAGGGCTTGCTGCGGCTCGCCGGACATTTGCTAGCGATCGGCGGAACCGGCCTCGCCTACACGCTCGCGCGCCAGCGTCACTTGCCGCTGCTGCTGCGGGCGGCTTGCGCGGTGGCGCTCGGTTTTACGCTGGTCACCCTGTTCGCGACCATGCACGAATCAGTGCACAGGACGGCGTTCAAGAGCCGCCGGCTGAATGACGCGGTGGCCTGGTTTGCAGGGCTTTTGTCGTTCTATAACAGCACCTTTTATCGCCCGTACCACGGCTGGCATCACCGTTACACGCAGCTCAAAGGCCGAGACCCCGAGCTCGAGGATCCGAAGCCGACCAACTTGCCCGACTACTTCATCGAGCTCTGTGGCTTGCCTTGGTGGCTCGGCAAGCTGCGCACGCATTTCCGCCTGGCCGCGGGCCGAACCAGCGCCTACGGGTTTTTGAACGACGAGACGGCGCCGCGCGTCGTGCGCTCCGTGCGGCTACAGCTGTGCGTCTACGCTGCCGCGCTGGCCGCTGGCTTTTGGGCTGCCGAGCCGTACTTCATCAGCTACTGGCTCGTGCCGGTCGCGCTCGCCCAGCCGCTGCTGCGCGCCATCTTGCTCGCCGAGCACATGGGCTGCAGCGAAACGGCCGACATGTTGAGCAACACCCGCACCACCTACACGCTGTGGCCCGTGCGCTTTCTGATGTGGGAGATGCCCTATCACGCGGACCACCATCGCTATCCTGCGCTGCCCTTCTTCTCGCTCGCTCGCGCGCACGTCCGACTTGGCCCGCAGCTCGTGCACATCGCGCGTCGCGGCTATACGGGCCTTCACTTGAGCTTCCTCAGAAGTCTGTGGAAGCGCGTACCCAGTATCCAAAGCGGAAATTCTTGAGGAGGCGCCATGAGTACCTTGTCGAAATTGGCTGCAGAAAAGGGCATTCGCTACTTCTTGGTCTCGTTCACCGATCTGCGAGGCGTGCAGCGAGCCAAGCTCGTCCCCGCCTCCGCCATCGATCGTATTGCGGCCGAGGGCGCTGGCTTCGCCGGCTTTGCGGCTTGGCTGGACATGACTCCCGCCGACCCGGACGTCTTGGCCATGGCCGACGCAAAGAGCTTGATCCAACTGCCGTGGAAACCCGAGGTAGCGTGGATAGCGGGCGATTTGCTGATGAACGGCAAGCCGGTCGAGCAGTCGCCGCGGCGCGTGCTGGCGCGACAGATCCAGAGCGCGGCCGAGCTCGGCTACGCCGTGCGCACGGGCGTCGAGTGTGAGTTCTTCGTGCTCAGCGCAGACGGCGCCGCGATTGGCGACGCCGCCGACCAACAAGGCAAGCCCTGCTACGACCAGCAAGCGTTGATGCGGCGCTACGAGCTGATCGCGAAGATCTGCGACTGCATGCTGACGCTCGGTTGGGGCGCCTATCAAAACGACCACGAAGACGCCAACGGCCAGTTCGAAATGAACTGGACCTACGACGATGCGCTGGTCACGGCGGACCGGCATGCCTTCTTCAAATACATGGTCAAGACGCTGGCTGAAGCCGAGGGCCTACGCGCAAGCTTCATGCCCAAACCCTTTCCAAATCTGTCCGGCAACGGCTGCCACGTGCACGTTTCGCTGTGGGATGCAGCGAAGAACGAAAATCTGTTCCGCGATCGCAACGGCGAGCTTGGCCTTTCGCGCGCCGCGTACCAGTTCGTCGCGGGTGTGCTGCACCACGCTGAAGCGCTGTGCGCCATCACCAACCCAACGGTCAATTCGTTCAAGCGCATCAACGGCGCTCCCACGCTTTCGGGCGCCACCTGGTCGCCCAACACCATCAGCTACAGCGGCAACAATCGCACGCACATGATCCGCATTCCTGACGTGGATCGCTTCGAGCTTCGGCTGGCCGACGGCGCAACCAATCCGTATCTGCTCCAGGCCGCGGTGATCGCGGCGGGGCTCGACGGGCTTTTGCAGCAGCGCGACCCCGGCCCGCGTCTCGACAACAACATGTATACCGATCCTCTCCCGCCGAGTGAAGTGCGGCGACTGCCGCTCAACTTGCTCGATGCTTTGCGTGCGCTCCGCGCTAGCGAAACCTTGCGCAAGGCGCTCGGCGCTCCGTTCATCGATGCCTACACCAAGCTCAAAGAGCGTGAATGGCACGAGCACCACGCGCAAATCTCCGCGTGGGAACGGCAAGCGACGCTCGACTGCTGAACGGCAGCGGCCATGCGCAACGTTCGCCGCGCGCGACGACTAAAAGGCCACGCCGAGTCCGAGCGAGAGCGCGCGTTCGCCGAGCGGCACGCCCTCGACGAAGCCGTTGAAATTTTTCGATAGCCGAAGAGCGAGCCCGGCGCCGAGCTGGTAGTGGTGCGTGTCGGAGCCGGTAACGGCCTTGTCTTGGTAGCGCCAAAAGACCGGACCGCCGAACACGCGCGCCAGGGCGTAAGGTCGAAATACTTGGGCGAGCTCGACCCCGACCTCACCCCCGAGACGCAGGTCGAGCGCCTGGTAACCGACCGAAGCTGCGTCGCCGAGGCGCGTCCGCGCGGCAGAAAACGCCAACGCTGAGGTGAGCACGATGAAGGTCGGCCCCTTATCGAAAACGCGATAGTCGGCGCCGAGCGAGCCGAGGACGCCGGGCGAAAAGTCGTAGCGTTGGTCGCCGATGCCGAGATGGCCGCCGAAGGCAGCGCCCACGCCAACCTGTAACAGCAGCTTGCTCGAAGGCAGGTAAGCCAGCGACGACAGCGCCCCGTAGCGGACCTCGTCGGCGCGCAGCGCGCTCGAGAAGCGCAGCCGCGTCGAAGTGTAGACGCCGCTCACCCCGACCGCCCAGTGCGGCCGCTCGGCCTCTTCGTGCTCCGCCAAACTGCAAGAAGCGACGCCAGACGCCGAGACGCCGCACGCGTCCGCCCGCCCAGCCCACAATGCCACCACGCCCAGCGCGCCGAGCCCTAGCGTGGTGCGACAATTCATTGACCCCACTACGCGCGCCCGGACGGCGGCGTTTCCACTCGGTATGCAGGTGCGCGGATTGGTTGCGACGCAAATGCTCGCGATGAGGCAAATCTGTGTCTCACCGGCATCGAGTCTTGCCAGCCGAGTGGGCGACGGCGCGCTAGCTCGAAAGCCCCGGAATGCGGCCGCTTCCCTGGCGGTTGGTGGTTCTGACGCTGCCGGCTTGTCGTTGGCCGTAGTAGGTATGAGGTTTGCTCTGCGGTGGCCCGATGTTGCTCGATAGCGACCCTCCCACCGACTTCCTCACGCACCTGCAGCGAACGCTCGGCACCGCGGAAGATGTGACCATTGCGGTGCTCGGAGAATGGCTGGAGCGTTACGAACCGCTGTCGCGTCGCGCAGCGACGGGTCCGGGCTCGCCCGTGCCTGGATCCGCCACGTACACGCAAGAATTTTGCGGGCACTCGCGAATTGGCGCGTAAAAACAGCTGCCCAGCGCTAGCGGGCCGATCGGCCCCGCTACGGGCCGCAGCTGCCGCTGGCCTTGCAGTCGCCGACCACCGGGTCGATGCAGACACTCTGCGGGCATTGATGCTTGCAGCTCGCCTTGAAGGCCTTGAGCGCATTCAGGTACGCCACGTTGGCGGGCGCGGTGCTGGAAGCCGCTTCGACTCCAATCGGACAGCAAAGGCCTCCGAGCGAACCTGCGCACTCCGGGGTTGGCTTGGCTGAAGCCGGATTGCAGGCCTGCGCGGTAGCTTGCGTCGTGGTGACCTCGTCGAGCAGTTGGGTGCAGTTTGCGGCTCCGCCACTCCCGCCCGCACCGCCGCCCGCGCAGCTGTCCCGGCACGCTATGCCGGAGCGCTTGTCGACGCAGAATCCGCATTCAGCGGGGCCGCAGCAATCTTGATCGATGGTGCAGGTCTGACCGCCGCAGAGTCCGCTCGACGTTCCGCCCATGCTCTGTCCGCCGGCGTTCCCCTCACCGCCCGATCCGTCGGGCGGACATTGACGAATCTCCCAACCGCAGGTCCCCGAAGCGTTCTTCAGGCAGCGCCCGGTCGGGCCTCCTATGCTGCCGTCAGGGCAGACTTGGTTGGCTATGCCCAGCTGCGGGCCGCACGCCGCTTTGTCGCAGGTCTGCTGGGCGCCGCCAGATGCGCCCCCTGAGCTGCTACCGCCCGAGCTGCTGCCGCCCGAGCTGCTGCCGCCCGACTTGGTCCCTGCGCTCCCCGTCGTGCCCGCTGCGGCGCCGCCCGCCCCCGCGGTGTCGCCGAGTGACAGCGGTGAGCCGGCGCAGGCAGCTGCGAGCAGCGGTGCGACCGCGGCCGAGCTCAGCCAATAAAATCCCAGCTTTGCAGTCTTCTTTCGCATCACGGACCTCCTCGAAAACTAAGCGTGTACTCGGCAATTGCCGGCGGCTTGGCGATCCGTTCCGAAAACGGATCTGTGCGCGCGCCTACGGAACCCGGCAGCTGTCGCGAAGGTGTGCGGCGACCGGCGAGCCGGCGTTCGTGGACAAAAAGCGCACAGCCGCCGCGCGGCCCTCCGCCAGCCGGCCTGCCGCGCACAAGGCCATGATGCGCGCGGCCTCTCTTTCTTGGCCGAGCGCGCCGCCAGCAAATTCACGATTCTGCTCGGCGAGCATGAGCAAGACTTCTCGGCTTCGCCCCTCGCTCAACGCGCGCTGAACGTCTGCTAGCGCCCGCGCTTCGCGCGTCAGCGTGACGGCGTTTGCCGACGCGCTGGTCGCTACGGCCGGAGCGGGGCTCGTCGGAAAGCTTTGCGTCGCCGCAAGCGCGGGTGAGCTCGGCGCCCGGGGGCCGGGCAGCGCAGCCGGCGTGGGCGCTCGCAGGCCTTCGTCCCGGGGCAGAGGCGTCTCTGCCGCTTCGTGCGAGCCTCTGCCGAGCGCGTCGGTGCTAGACGAGGCCGCAGCGTGCGCCTTCAACGGTTCGGGACGGTTCACGCCTGGCGCAGGGGCGGCCGCTAATTCCGCTGCTGGTTGGCCTTCAGCAGCCTGAACGGGCCGGCGCGGCCGGTCCCGTGTGCTTGGACCCGGCGCCGCCACGTACGCGGCGGAGGCGGCCCGATGCGCGGTAGAAATCCGATAGGCTCCGCCGCTCGCCAGCCCGACCACCGCGAATCCGGTCAAGATCTTCAGGGTGGACAGCGCTCGACCCGCTCCGAGCGCAGCTTTGGCGGCAGTCGCGCTCATGCCCGCGCTGGTCACACCGGCGGCGATGGCGCCGCGTGCCAGCACGCCGCGCAGCACCCGCTCATGGTCTCGCGATGACGGTTCGTGCGCCTCGCGTGCGATGTCGAACAGCGCTCGAGCGTCTTCTTTTAGGTCGTTCATGCTGGCCTCCGCTCGCGCGCTCGGTGACGCGCTAACGCTTGTTCGAAGTCTTGGCGGGCGCGACGTAGCCGCGTGTAAACGCTGTTGGTGTTGGCGCCCAAGAGCTCTGCAACCTGTGGCACGCTGAGCTCCTCGAGCTCGACTAAAACCAGCACCTCGCGCCGCTCTTCGGACAGCTCGTCCAGCAAGCGATCGAGCAGCGCGAGGGCTTCTTTGTGCTCGACGTATTGGTGCGCGTCGCTGGCGCCGCTGTCCGGCAGCTGCTCCGAGTCCGCAGCCCCAACCAGGCCTTTGCGTCGCTGCACGCGCCTGTAGTCGCCGGCTACGCGCACGACAATGCCGTAAATGAAGCTTTGCGCGAGCTCGGGCGCGCGCAGATCTGCGAGCCGTCGGTCGACGACCACGAACACGTCTTGCGCCGCATCGGCAACGCTGCTCGGCCACACGCCGAGCCGCCAGAGCATGCGCCACACAAAGGGGAAATATTGGTCGTAGACGGCCCGAAATGTCAGGAGCGCCCGCGCTGGAGGGGACGCCGCGGTCGGCGACTCCTGAGGGCGCGGCAGCATCATGGGCACCTCTGCCATGGTCACCGGGCTCGCGATCCGTTCAAAAAACGAGCTCGGGTCCAACTTCCGCCCGTGCGGCAAATGCGGTCGGCTCGTGCACCCGGGCTCCGTCGAGCGTGAACGGGCGCCGACCGACGAACGGGACGGCGACGCCGACGCTAGCTTGCAGCCGAAAAGCGCCTGTAATCGCCCACCTGGCGCCCAAGCTCGCGCCGGCTGCTGCCCACGTGGTGCTCCGGTGCTGCGGCCGGACCGACTCCCCGACGCCTACGCCCGACAAGCGACCAAGCTCGGCTCCGGCGCACAGATCCAGTCGTAACGGGCCGGTCAGCGGCGCTCCGCAGCCCTGCGCGGCGAAGGTCCACCACGAAAAATCGCCCCCGAACGCGGGCTTGCTGGGCAGCCCGCCGCGCGCGCTCATCCAGTAGGTGCCGGCCAGATAGGCCGACCAACGGCTGCGTTCGAGCCCCAGCTGCCCACCGAAGCCGAGCGTTGCGTGCGGCAGGGTGCCGAGGTCGCCTCGCGCGGCGGCTCCGAGCACGCCGTGGGTTGCCGGAGCGGTGGCAGCTTGGTTGCTGCGCCTGGCTTCGCCTGCCGGCCGCTGCTGGTCGACCTCGGCGCCCTTCGGCGTGATCGCCAGGGCGAGCACCACCGACGTGCCCTCCACGACCTCCGCGCAGGTGGCGCCGCGCAATACGCGCGCGCTACCGCCGGCGGAGGCGATGCTGGCTTGGTAGGCGTCGCCGGCCTTGCTGATGGTGACGCGGGCCGCAAACGGTCTGGCGCGGTCGCCGCTCACGAGGTTCTCGACGGCGCTGCGGAGCGCTTCTTGCGCCGGACATTCTTGGGGCGCGTCATACACCAACGTCAGGGGCAGCCCGGGCATCCAGCTGCCTTGTGCCACGTCTGCTCCGAGCGCGGTAGCGTTGACTACGCGCAGCGCGTGCGCGTATCGCTTGTTTAAGGACTAGTTGCCCGCTTGCCTGGCGCTTGCCGCGATCTCCGCGACTTCGGCCGGTGACAGGGCGATGCGGCGCGCGGCCCAGTTTTCTTCGAGATGCTCGACCGAGCTGGTGCCTGGGATCGGCAGCATCACGGGTGAGCGTGCCAGGAGCCAGGCGAGCGCGAGCTGAGCGGGCGAGGCGCCGTGTTTTTCCGCGATCGCGGCCAGCGCCGGCTTGTCTTGCGCGACTTTGCCGACGGCCAGCGGGAAGAAAGGCAGAAAGGCGATGTGCTTGCGCGTGCACAGCTCGAGCACGCCTTCGGGGTCGTCGACCTCGGAGTGAGACTGCTTGGCGATCGCGCCCCCGCCGCCGGACACGTTGAACATGTTCTGCACCGCGACGATGGGCGTGCGCGCGAGCGCCTGCTCGAGCTCGCGGGCATTGACGTTGCTGAGCGCCAGGTGACAGATCTTGCCCTCGCTCTGCAGCGCGATCAGCTGGTCCAGCGACTCCAGGAGCGGCACGTCGGCGGCCGGCAGGTTGCGCAAGTGCACGACGTCGAGGCGTTCCAACCGCAGCGAGCGCAGATCCTCCTCGGCGCCTTGGCGCAGCTGTTCTGGGCGCAGCGCGGGCGCCCAGCTCTTGTCCGGCAGCCGCTTGGCGCCGAGCTTGCTCGCGATGACCAGCTCGCGCGGGTAGGGATGCAGAGCCTCGGCGATCAGCCGATTGGCGACGAGCGGCCCGTAAAACCAAGCTGTGTCGATGAAGTTGATGCCTAGCTCGAGCGCGCGGCGCAAAACTTGGCGAGCGCGCGCCGGATCGTCGGGCTCGCCCCAAACATCCTTGCCGGGCAGGCGCATGGCGCCGTAGCCCAGGCGCGCTACTTCACGGTCGCCGAGGCGAATGCTGGCGGGAGGGTGTGCGTGGCCTTCACTGCGAGCGGAGTCGTTCATGCAGCAACGATGGGTCGCTGCCGCCCGCTCGCCTTGTGCGATGTTGGCGCGTTCGCGCGGAGGTGGCGAAGCTCCGGGAGTACAAGCCCGGCGGCACGCCAACGATGCGCCGGAAGTGCCGGTGCAGCTGGCTCTCGTCGTAAAGCCCGACCGCCTGCGCGGCCTCGGCAACGAGCACTCCGCCCCGCAGCAGCTCTTTCGCGCGCGAAACGCGCAGGTGAGTCAGGTACTCGTACGGCGGCACGCCGACCTCGGAGCGGAAGGCGCGCACCAGGTGAAACTTGTCGAGCCCGGCGTGGGCAGCCAGCTCATCGAGGTTGATCTTGTCGGCCAGCGCATCGTGCAAGAACGCGCGCGCCCGACGCACGGCCAGCGGCGCACGCCCGTTCACAGCTGGGCCCGGTCCGACAATCTCGCTTAGCGTCTCTGCCACCAGCGTGGCGCGCTCGATCTCGCTGGCATCCGGCCGCACGAGCGCGTCGTGCATGGCGAACGCAAGCGCGGTCGCGCGCTCACCCGGAGCGAACCCCGGCGCCTTGAAGTGTACGGCGTTGCCGAGCCCCAGCGCATCGGCCGCCGCCGCCACCAGCTCCGGCGCAAACCCCGCTCCTTGCAGCGTGAACGGCGCATGCACCCGCACATCGCGATGCACCTCGCCCGGCTCCTTCAACTTCAACGACCCCGCCACGAGCGCCCGCTCCCGCCCGCGATACCAGCCGTCGAAGGCCCCCTCGTAAACCACCACCACCGTAAAGTGCTCCGAGTACGTGACCCGCGCGCGATCCTCCCGCTCCACCCGCAGCATGCCCGTCACCGAAGCCGAATCCGGGCGCCAGAAGCGCGCCCGCCGACGCTCATCGCTCGCTAACACGCCCTCAGTGTAGCTCCGAGCCGCCACGGAGCTTGGGCGATCTTGGCGGTGTGGCTGCCAAAACGCGGCCTAAATCGCAGAAACTGCCGGGGCGTCACTCGGTAGCCACGAGCGGGCGCCCAACGCGTGGACGTGGGCCGCCTTCGGCGGGGAGAGGTGGACCGGCCTTGGGCCTCGCGTCGCTTCACTCGGCAATGATCCGGAACCCTCGCCTGACTCTCTGCGACGCCGCGCGACTGCTGCGGAGCCGCTTTGCGGGCCAACGCCCAGGACGCTAGCCGGAGACGGCTCCAAGGGCGCCCGCAGTTTCGTCGCAGGCTTGGGGAAGCCTTTCTTCGAGTCGTGCGTAGCAATCTCGCCATGTTTTTGAACGCGAGCGAGCGAGGGAGCTAGACCGAGTGACAGCACGGAAGCCTTCTGCGAGTGAGGCTGCGGAGAGGCTGCGGGGCGGCAGCCCCAGCCGGTCTCGTTTGCTCGCGCGCTACTCGGGCTTCTACTCGCGTCTCTGGCTAGCGCGGCTGCAGCGGAATGCCTCGCCCACCTCACTTCGGGCGACGTCCACCGCCTATGGGATGTCTTGCCCAAAGGAGGCATCCGCGGGTGCCGCGACCTGTCCGCACGCCCCGACGCTCGCTCGTCTACAGCCGCCATGGGTGATCCGTGCTGCCATGCCGGCGGCAGCGCCTGCAGGCTTTTCTACTGCTATGTGGTGAGCGCCGCGGCAGCCGAGATTTGCGTGGCGCTGTAGCGGGCTACGCGACGGCACTGGCACACTCCGGCTCAGCGTTGCCCCACCAGCGTATTCTGCCGGGAAAAATGCGGTGATCGAACTCGGTGGCGCTCTGGCATGCATCCTGCTGCAATATCCGCATGCCGCGCTTCACGACTCCGGGTCTGCTCCGCGCTCTTCTCCTCGGTTCGATGGGCCTGACACATCAGGCTTGCAGCAGCAGTGACAGTGGCGGCGCGAGCAATAGCCCTCAGGCAGGGACCGGGCCAGGCGGGAATACCGCCGGCCGCGGCGGTGACTCGTCGACCGTCGGCGGAGCGCAGACGACCGCAGGCGCGGCCAGCGGGAGTGGCGGGCTTCAGGTGGCGGGCGGGGGCGGTTCGTCCGGCGGCGGTGCGCACGCGACTGGCGGAAGCGAACCGTTGAGCGGCGGGGCTGGCGATAGTGGAGCCGCGGACGGCGGCTACGCGGGCTACGGCGACGACGGCGGTCTCACGAGCGTGAAGGGCTGCACCGACCCGATGCCCCTGAAGCCTCATGTCGATACGGGGATCTATATGTGCTCGGAGGGTTACTTGCACCGCGCCTCGGCGCATCGCTGCGCTACGCAGCTGCCGCGCGACCTCGAGATCGCCGGGCCGCCCGCGGGCGAGACATTGCTCAGCGACGAGTGCTCGCGCGATACGGACTGCGCGAAGCCGAACACGTTCTGCCGCTTGCTCGACGGCACGGAGTACGGCTGCGGCAATGCCCCGAAGCAGTACCGGCGGATCTGCGAGCAGGGCTGCCAAGTCGACGCGGACTGCGGCGCCAATTTTGCCTGTGTTTGTGGCCAGGACATCGGCACGTGCGTCGCAGTGAGCGCGATCTCGGGCTGCCACACCGATGCCGATTGCACGACGGGACTCTGTCTCTCGAATGGGTCTGCCGGGCCATTCGGACCGCCGAGCTTTGCGTGTCAGCTTCCGGGTGACGAGTGCGACGCTGCGAAGGACTGCTTGCCAGCGTTTGCCTTCTGCGCGATGGCGGCGGACGGGCGCAAGTGTCAGCCAGGCGTGGCGTGCGGACGACCGTTCCTCGTCGCGGAGACGGCTCGGCTCGCCGCCGTGATGACTTCCGACGCCTGGCTCGGTGTCGCAGCTGTCGGCGCCTTGCCCATCCCCTCGGAGCCCGCGCTCGCCCGTCGGCTCGCCGACCACTGGGCGCGCATCGGCTTGATGGAGCACGCCTCGATCGCGGCCTTCGCGCGCTTCACACTTCAGCTCTTGGCTCTGGGCGCCCCCGCGGAGCTGGTGCGCGACTCCATCCAGGCCCAGGTCGACGAGACGCGCCACGCGGCTCTCGCGTTCGAGCTCGCCAGCGCGTACGCAGGCGCGCCAGTCGGTCCCACGGCGCTCGATCTCCGCGGTGCGCTCGATTCCCTGTCGCCCGAGGAGATCCTGCGCACGACCATCGCCGAGGGTTGCATCGGTGAGACGCGCGCCGCGCTGGAGGCTGCGGAGGCCGCGCGGGTCGCGAGCGTGCCCGCTGTCCAAGGCCTGCTCCAGCGTATCGCTGACGACGAGAGCGCACACGCGGCGCTCGCCTGGCGGGTAGTGCAATGGATCCTGGGTGAGCATCCCGAGCTTGCCTTCGCGGCACGGGCAGAGCTCGCCCGCGTGGAGGCGTCGCCGCCTGCGAGCGAACCGTCCGACGACGCGGACGCCCGCGCGCACGGTCTGCTCGACGCGCCCACCCTCGCGCGCGTTCACGATTCGGCGCTGCGTGACGTCATCTTGCCGTGCGCAAGCGCGATGTTCGCGTCGCCTCTTGCTGCCTGAGCTTCGCGTGGAGCGTTTGCAGTCGCGACTCGGGTCGGCCTTCGACGTTGCCCCGGCCGAACCGCGGAATGTGATTGTTCGGTCCGACCGGGTTCGCGTCGAGCGCCGAGTTCTGCACCGCGATCCGCGTGCCCCAGAATAGTGACAAAACGGGTCAGTGCCTGGGAGCTCGCATTCGCCTTAGGGCCCGCGAAAGGCTAAGTCGGTCGATGATCGCGGCCGAGGCGCCCGGGTGGCGAGGCGCGACCAAGGCGCATACTGCAGTATGTAACTGAGGAGCAACGAAGCCAGCCGGGATAGCCGGGATGCAGCGGCCGCGAGAGCGATCGATTTGGTCTTTCGCGGGCCCTTAGTAGTTTGTTGCGTCGCCATTGCCACGCGCGACGCGGCAATCCACCGTCATAGACGCCCTGCAAAGCGCGAAAAGCATGTTAGGCTGCTCTGGTTGGAGTTGGGTCGGGGCGGCCCCCGGAGATTGAAACGGATGCGCAACAAACGTTTTTGGCCGGCCTGGGTCTTCGCGCAGGCGCTCGTGGTGTGCGCGTGCAGCTCGTCACCCCCACCGCAGACCGCTTCCACCGTCGGCGGTGCGGGGTCTGCTTCGGGTTCCGCGGGCATGGCAAGCATGGCGGGCATGGCGGGTATGGCGGGCATGGCGGGCATGGCGGGCATG
>Ga0307508_10000220_pt1 | contig 69518 bp, 53 predicted proteins | sample 9_EM_MG_FD_203089 | JGI IMG/M metagenome (GOLD analysis project Ga0307508, IMG submission 203089) | Populus trichocarpa ectomycorrhiza microbial communities from riparian zone in the Pacific Northwest, United States - 9_EM | ecosystem: Host-associated > Plants > Roots > Unclassified | place... | reverse complement strand
TCGTGCCTTCCTTCGCGTCGTAGGCCGCCACGATCCTCTCCCTCAGATCCACTGACAGCGTCTTCTTCATGCCCACATCTTACCATGAACCCTAATTTGTGGCTATAGTTTTATTTGAAATGCTCTAAACGGCGAAAATGGACTGCTGCTTACTCCGACAGTCGATCATCTCTTCGATCGAGGATTCATATCATTTGACGGTGATGGCGATTTGCTGGTGTCACCAGCCGCGCACAAGGAATCATTTCAACGGATGGGGATCGATTGCGAACGAGTGATCAACGTTGGTTCGTTCACCGCAGGCAGAAGCATTTCCTCGATTTTCATAGAACGGAAATTATTCTGGCAAGACGTGCGACCTAACCGTGTGCCAGTAAGCCGAGCGGATTTTCAGCGATTCCTGACTCAAGCCTACGGGCGGCCCCATTCGGCGGCTCTTTGCAGCCGCCTTGCGTGCTGCTTCGGCCGCCAGGTCTGGATCATTCACCGCAAAGTTCCCGAAGACGGTTGGTTGCATCGTGATGGCGGAAATATCGTCCTCCAACGCTGACTTGGTGCGGTTGCACCGGCCGCACGCGTTCGCGATCAGGTTCCAGCCTTCCTGCAACGCACCCGCGGGAACGAAGCGGCGTCCGATGACAAGCTCCTTTGTTTCAGAACCTAGATCGAGCGGGTCGCCGCAGTTAATGCATGTGACATTGCGCAATGGGACGGACAATTTCGCTTTCGGTGTTGTGCGATCGATGGCCGAAGAATACCCGGAGGCCAGTGATTCCGAAACTAAGGCACTGACTCGACCGGTATATGTCTCTTACCAGACGCACGCTTGGCTGCGGTCGGAAGTCGGAAATAGCTGTCCGGACCGCGCAACCATTCGGCCGGGAGCTGGCGGCCGACCACCCGTTTGAGATACACCCCGATCGCTGGAGTGATGGCCATGGGACTTTGTGTTACCTTACCCTTGTGGACGAGAATGTAGCCTTCCTCATAGAGGAAGTCACAGCCGAGTAGACACAACGGCATTACGATATTGGGGTCCAGTCTTTCGACCGGTGTGCAGGCGAAGCGCGGTTTTTTGTGAGCCGCTCGTAGGGCAGAGCGCTGAAATTCTCGCTGGCAAATCGCGCAAGCGTTGGCATTTCGTTCCTCGAAAATCCATTCCTGGAGGATGGTTTGTTCCTTGCGTTGAGTGCTGGCGATTGCGCGGTCGGTGCCGTCACGGCCCACCCTCTTCAGACGCTCGCGGAACCGCATATAACTGTCCGCCTCGCCGCTCGCTTTCGCATCGGCTAGTTGGCCGACCAAACGGAAAGCGTAGTTGCCAGGCCCTCCCGACTTATCGACATGGACAAAGGCTGACCGGAAAATTATCCGATCTGCCGTAGGCTTCGGATGTCCCCTTCCAATCATCCATTGAACCAAGGGAGGTGAGGCGGTCACACGGGTATCAGACTTCAGCAGAAACTCCCGCACATGGCTCTCAGCTTCGGAAAGCGGGAAGACGCCCGTATCCGCAGGAATGGAGACCAAGTCCTGCCAGACATTCAACAACGGGGTCTGCCGAGCCCAGGCTTCGACTAAGCCTGGCGGCGGTGAAGGATCGATTCCGTTGCACAGGCAGCCGACTAATTCTGCCATTGGGCAAATTGAGGTCACGGAATGGATCTTTTGGAGCTGGGAAATCAACGGATTTACTCTGTCTTCGAAGAGATACCAAAGCCCGCCAACGTTCTCACTCGTTCTCACTGCTGGAGACTCAAGGAGGAAGTCACGCAACAGGGAGGCCTGTGGCTCGGGCATCGATCCGTCCTCAGCGATAACAGCTCCAAATTCGGCAAACCCGCAGGTTGAGGGCGCGGCTCGCAGGCGATCCCAGACCGCGCGGAGCGAATAGACTTGGTCCGATCTGATGAAGTAGCGCCGGGCAGACTCGGAATATTTCTCCCGGGTCTCTTCCCCGAAGTCGGTCGAATAAAGTTCGTAGTTGAGACAGCGTTTTCGCGTGTCCTGCATGAGATCGAGGAGACCGCGGTCGCTGGGAATCTTGCCGATCAGGCCGCACTCGCTCATGCGGCTGAGGAAATCGTCGCTGGAAATGATCGTATGTTTTTCTAGCTCGTCCGCGATCAAAGTGAGGCTCGGGAGGTCGCCAGCCTGCAGTTTATTCAGTAAAAACGCCTCGAGCACCTGCAGCGAACGCTGGCGCGTCTGGATACCGAAACGCCTGCCGGCTTCGACCTGGGATAGGCTAGAATCTGCGCGGAAGCCGTAGTAGGTAGCAATGAATTCAACGTTGCGCGCGCGCGCGTGTGTGCGCCGCGTGGTCCGCAGTAAGACGGTCGTGAGCTCCCGCTCGAGTGCGCCGTCGGTGCCGGCAAGCAGTACGACCGAATAGTCATCGGGAGGGTTGAGCAGACCCTCGTCGAGCATTCCGGCGACCAAGGACAGAAAATAGGAGCCATCCTGAAGTCCTCCGACCGCATATGGTGTCGTTTTGAATGCGCGGTGCACGTCGAAGATCGCGACATATTTGTTAAGCATCGCCCGACCGTTGGGACGTGGAGATTGGCTCCCTGGAGTGAACTCAATGCCATCGGGGAGCATCGCAACGGTAAATGGCCGTTTCTTCGCGCGCGTATTCAGTGGTTTCCCAACCTGCTCGCGGGCGTATTCGATGAGGGCGTCAGTCGTTAGCTCCTGTGGCATGGTGGAAAGCTAGAGTGCCGACTGCGGATCGGCGAGCATCCTGTTACCAAACCACGATTACTTCGTGGATGAGGTCATGTCTTCTACTTGCGCGATGTCGGAAAGCAGTAACGCATAGTTTTGAAGATTCTTCTGCAAATCGCCAAGTTCATCACGAAACGCAGTTTTTACAGCAGCGTTTGAAAAGCCCTCACCCAAAGCTTGGCGGTGCCATTTTGTGGTAAATGGTCGAACAATCTGATTCAAGACCATCACGGCAATCCTAGAGAATTGGATACATTCACGGCCGTTGCGCCGCAGTATTTCCCTGGTAATTTCAAACAGCGCATGAGCACTGTCTAAGGCAGCCTTCTCATCGCCGTGATCATAGGGAAGCGGCTGGGTTACTGTACGTGTCAGCAATTCTACATACAACTCCCAGGCAGCCTCCCGATCCTTCTCCTGTGGTTGCCATTCCATCTCTAAAAACCCGGTTTTGATCTTGAGTGCTTTTAAGTCCCAGTTTTCCAACCATTTTTCGAGTTTCATATTTTGTCAGGATACCTTGTTAAATTTCACGTCGTAGCGGCGATGGCTCCGTTCGAAATCGAAAGGATCGCCCAAGACAAAATTTAGCGAAGACCCGAAGTTCTCGACCAGCCATTCAAGAAAAGGGGTACATTCGTCGACAGTAAATCGCCGGTGTTGCCTACCATTTTTATAACCCAACTTCCGAAGAATATTTTTATCAACGACCGGAGCGGTACGGCCAAAATAATAAAAATGCCGCGAGATAAGTACGAATTCCGAGGACGTGTCTGTGTTCACATTGTGGACATTCATTGAACCATCGGTATTACTGTGATGGGAGTCTGCCTGTCGCCACTTGTTTTGCCGAAAATCGTAATGGTAAATATTGTCTCCAACGACGGCGCGAGAGCTGCCGTTGCGAATCGGCCGCTTGTCAATAAATTGACGCTTCCGCCAGTACGTATTGAAATTTACTTTATCTGTGACCCTCATCGCGAATACACATCGTCCAGCAGCGTTTAGGCGAGAACCTGCCATACCAATCACCCAATCGCCAATGCGGGCTGGATTCCGGATTCGCGGCTTACAAGTTGCAAGAGTGCAGTAGCCATGAAAGGGATTCGGCGCAAAACCGAAATCGCGATCGACAACATATATGAATACCGAGTTCATGAGGGTTAGCAGATGACATTAGTCGAGGTGACGAGAGGAAGTGCCGGCTCACCATTCGCGTCTTGAAAAGGATCATCACATCCATCGATTGCGGCGATGATGCTGTCAGCGTTCCACGCGACGACGCTCGAAGCATATTTCCGTAAATTCGCAGGTTGATCAGCATCAGTACCGCCCTGCTCGTAAACGCCAACGATGCGTTTTCCGCGTTTGTACGCTTCGGCAATTTCCCAATTTACCCAAGGGCGCGTATGAGTGTCCTTCCCGACTAGCACTATCACTGTCTGCGCCCACGAAATTTTGAGACGCAGTAATCTCCTTATTACCTCGTCACTCACGAGGCCACGATCGAGCCGGGCTTGATTCGCGGGTTTAGCACGAATTGAGCTATTGCGAATATCGTATCCCTTCGTAACTAAAAGCTTCGCGAGCTTGTCTACTGTGGCGTCGTCTTTGTGATGATGACTGATGAAAACATGACGGCGGTTTGTTTCGTTTTCCATAGAGAATATGGGTTAATCGTTTGAGTCACTGCACTCGCACGGCACAAAATAGAATGTTCGATTATCGAACATGCAAGCGTATTATTGTTTGACTTTCTTACAAAAACAAAAAATCTCCAGTTAACCCTCACTAGTGAAATCCACCGTTCCCATCGCTTCAGCTAAGCCGCGATCTTTCCCCGAAGAAGATATCCGCAGACGCATGATGGAATTTTGGACAGAGAAAACTCAGGAAGAGAGGGATAACCCTTTTGCAGCAGAACGGGAGCATACGCTTCACGATGCGCTTCCAGAAATTGACTCGCTGGAGATCGTAAAATTCATGCTCCGGATCGAGGAAGTCATCAACATTGAGATTCCTCCGAAATTCATTCAACGCGGCGGTTACAACTCATCTGATGAGATGATCCGGCATCTGCTCCCACAGATTCGCGATCTTTGCGCGAAGCAAGAAACATAATTTGATGTCTAGCTCTACTATGGCCACCAACGAAGAAAACGAACGTCGCGAAATCGGCGTAAGACTGAAAGAAACGCGCGAGTACCTTGGACTTTCTCAAGACGAGGTAGCAAAGGCACTGAAAATGCCTAGACCTGCTGTTTCACTGATTGAAAACGGCGAAAGAAAAGTTGACGCTTTGGAACTCAAAAAATTTGCGGCCCTTTTCGATCAATCAGTCGAATACTTCGTGTCGGGACCGGCGAAAGAAACAAAGAAAGAGCCGGTATTTCTAGCCCGAGCCTCGAAGGATGTCCGAAGTCTCGCCGAAACCGCAACTGAACTTAGCCCTCAGGATCGGAATGAGCTCGCGCGCTTTGCAGAATATCTCCGAGCAAAATCTAAACCTAAATGAGACACCGCGAAGCCGTACTTGAAGGCGCAAAAAAAGCAACTCGGCTGCACGAGTTGCTCGGTTCGAAAGAGGCCACCCAGCAAAGCGGCCGAAGGATCGATGTATTCGATGCGACGTTGCATCAAGGCTCGACGCTGCATTTCGGCAATTTGAACAATCTGCTGGGCGCGTATTTGAACGAGAATGGTAATCCCGGCATCCTTGTAACGACACAACGGCCACTGGCGGTGCAGCGCTTCACGGCGGCACATGAATTGGGCCATTTTTTCATGGGTCATGAGCCGACATTCGACGGTGAAGAAATACTCGACCCGTCCTCGGAACTGGCAGCTATTGAAGTTCAGGCAAATGCATTCGCCGCTGAGTTCCTTGCGCCAAAATGGCTGCTGATTCAGCACGGACGCCGCCAAGGTTGGAATGCAGACAGTATCGCCGATCCAATTACGGCTTATCAACTTTCGCTACGGCTAGGTCTGAGTTACGAAGCTACCTGCCATTCCCTCAGCACACATAAGTTAATAACGGCTAGCGTTGCGCAATCACTGCTAGCGATGCCTCCAAAAAAAATTAAGCGAAAACTATTACCGGCAGCGTTCGAGCCTCGAAATTGGTTTCCCGATGTCTGGCTCCTAACCGAACACGATCGAAATACTCGAATCGAAGGTCAACCAGATGATCTGTTCGTGCTTCAACTCCACGAAAAAAGTGGCGCGGGATACCTGTGGGACGTCACTCGGCTCAAGCAGGAAGGCTTTGAGATTATCAGCGACGAGCGTCAGAACCTAGGGCCTGAGGACTCAGTTGGCGGAAGCGTGCTACATCAAATAACGGCTGGGGCTGCCCCCCGACTGGAAGGTGTCATCAATATTGAACATCGTCGACCATGGTTAAAGGAAGAATCATCATCGGAGCAGTTGACCATCAATTATGATGTTGCCGGTAAGGAAACTGGCCGTTCCCGGGCCGAACGCCGTCAGCTGGAATCTGCCTAGTCATGTTAACGATCAACCGAGATCTTCGTGCCCGTTTCGCTAAGGCACGGGATCAAGCCCAGCGTCCGACATGTCTTGCCTTCGCGTTGAGCGACGCCCACTCCGCCGATCGACCGCCCCACCCGCCACTTTCGGCCGATTACCTTTATTATCATAGCCTCCAGAGAATGCCAAAAGGCCACGGGGACAATGGCGTTGGACTCAGTGAGGCTGGTGCTGCCTTGGCGATCGAAGGTCAGCCGAAAGAAACTGCATGGCTATATAGCCCGATCCTACCGGTGCCCATTTCTAAATGGAAACCACCGGCGAAGGTTAAGACATTGCGCGCAACGGTAACTACGATTCCCAGGGATTTCTCCTCGATTTGCTCTGCCATTGATCTCGGAAAGCCCGCGGTCATCATTTTTCGCCCGACCGAACGCTTCTACTACGCAGATTCCGCCGGCTTGCTTCCTCATCGACACCCAGATCCAAATATCCCTCAACTACACGCAGTCGTAGCGCTCGGGCATGGTAAATCGGCCAGCCACCGCTATCTCCTGATTAGAAACAGCTGGGGCGGCAGCTGGGGACAAAATGGTTACGCGTGGTTGGCGGAAGATTATCTCTCGCTTCGCCTCAGCTCCGTCACTTCCGTGCAAACCAGCTAATGAAACACGTTCCCGCCACTACCTGCACTCAAGCTTGGCTCGCCGCCGTAACGCACCTCCAAACGCAAACAGAGCAGCGCGATTACAACCTTGTGCTTGAGGTTGCCAAACCCATGAGCCTGCCGCCTCGAGAAAAACTGGTTTACACCGCCGTTGATACTTTCCTCACCAAGCACAAGAAGCAGTCTGTAAACTCAGTCGTGAATACGATTTTCCCTGCTGGATTCTATGCTCGATACGGGGCAGATCAGGTTGTGTCCAGCTACGAAGAGATTGCCGAAAGAATAAGAAATCATCCAGACAATAAACGCTGGGGCACGTATGCCTATCGTATCATGACAGTCCGCAAGGATGCGAAAAACCGGAAGTTTGTGCCTCTCCAAGTTATCATCGACAAATTGAAGATCCAATTAAGGAACAGCGGAACGCTCCGGGCAGCCTACGAAATGAACCTCATCGATCCGATGGTCGATATACCCATTTATGAGGCCAGCACCGACCGGGACAATACTATCGGCGGACCCTGCCTTAGCCACCTAAGCTTTAAGTTGAAGCATGACCACACGTTGATGCTAACGGCATTTTATCGGTCGCACTACTACCTACAGCGCGCACTTGGCAATCTCTTCGGTTTGGCTTGGCTGCAAGATTTCGTAGCCACTCAGGTAAAGATCAAATCCGCCGAACTGGTCTGTATTTCTTCCATGGGTGTGCTTGAACACGACAGATCATGGAAACAGGCGGAGGTCGCTTCACTTCTGAAGCGCTGTCGCCAATTGGGGGGCCTCGCCGAACCGGACCAAGACGTCGTGAGGGAATTCACGCCGGAGAAAGTAGCCGGATAATCCCACATTACGCACCAGAATTATGGAGCGCAGAAAATCGATGGTTGGAAGCGGTCGGCTTATTGTCTTCGAAGGGGTTGACGAAAGTGGTAAAACGAGCGTTTCCAAACGCCTTGCCACAGCCTTGGAGGCAAAGGGACACAAATGCCTCTGGCTCGCATTTCCTGGACATGAACCGAATACGATCGGAGCAGAGATTTACGCTTTGCACCATGATCCACGCTTTGCCAACGCACCTGCCCTCAGCGTACAATTACTGCATGTGGCGGCTCACATCGAAGCGATCCAGCAACGTATTCTGCCTGCCTTGAAAGCTGGTAAGTGGGTGATACTCGACCGCTATTGGTGGTCGACTTTGGCCTATGGATTAGCGGCAAAGGTCGATTCGACAGCCCTACGCTTGGCGATACAAATTGAGCAACGCGAGTGGGGTTCCGTTAAACCAACGCTCGCATTTCTATTTACGCGCAACCTCCCCGAGGTAAAAACGCAGCCGGGAGAACGGCGCCGGCTGCAAAAAATCTATCGACAGATCGCGGAACAGCAGCGGCCGCGGCATCCGGTGGAAACAATCGAAAACAATGGCACACTTGACGAGGCGGCTAGCCAAGTGATTTCCGTCATCTTCGAACTCCTACCAAGTTGCCCATGACCAATAGAGACTCTCAGCAAGTTCTACCACTTAGCCTGGGCACGCACAAAAATCACCGGATCGAATCACCGTCCAAGGGTACCGCATCCGCTCTCCGACGCTTCGCAGATCTGATGCACCCAGCCGTGCCGACTGAAGTATTCGCCTCGTATTGGGCATTTGCGGTCGAACGTCAAAAAATCTTCTTTCGCCGGTATAAAGGTTTCGACGCACCCTGGACAGACGATCCGATCTTGGCAGTCCATCGTTTCACCAACGCTTACCGTGTGTCGGACCGAGTTAGTCAGTATATGTTACGCCACGTCCAGGGCAACCTCGCCGGTTCGCAAGAAGATATTTTCTTCCGAACTATTCTATTCAAATTCTTCAATCGAATTAGTACATGGGATCGGCTGGTGGCAGCATTCGGTGAACCCCGAGCCGCTCACTTTTCGCCCGAGCGTTATGGGCAAGTTCTCGAAAACGCGATTCGCGGCGGAACTCGGATATATTCCGCCGCCTATATAATGCCGAGTGGCGGGCCGCGCAGCGGATACCGTCGCAAGCACAATATGCACTTGAACCTTCTGGCCCGGATGTTGGCTGATGGCCTACCTAGCAAGATAGCACGTGCAAGGAGCATGGCCAACGCGTTCGAACTTCTGCGAAGCTACCCTACGATTGGCGATTTTCTGGCTTATCAATATGTCACCGACTTAAACTATTCTCAGCTCACAGAGTTCACCGAAATGGAATTCGTCTGTGCAGGACCCGGCGCGTTGGAAGGTATTGCGAAGTGCTTCCGCCAGCTTGGCGGGAAGGACACGGAGTGGATAATACGGCGGACTGCGGAAATCCAAGAGGAAGCATTTGAGACGTTGGGCCTCAAGTTCCAAAATTTGTGGGGACGCCCCCTCCAACTCATCGACTGCCAAAACCTCTATTGCGAGATCGGCAAATACGCGCGCGTACGCCATCCGGAATACAACGGCTTCACCGGGCGAACGCGCATTAAGCAGAAGTTTGTCGCCCTATCTTCGCCCATCGCTTACATCCTTCCATCCAAGTGGGGCCTCGAGGTACCCCCACTAACCCCTTCTTGATACATGTGGCGCGTCTTCGAGTCCGACAGTGCTAACCAGCTTTGGAGAGATATCCACAGTGCCCTCACTTCGGACGATCTTTGCGACGTCCGTCCGAGTCGTGCCGGGGCTACTCGGGAAATTTTGCACGCTGCCCTAACTTTACGAAATCCACGAGACCGATGGGTTACAGCCCGCCAGCCAGCACTCAACATCGCTTTTGCCCTCGCGGAGCTCATTTGGATTTTGGCCGGCCGAAATGACTCGCAATTTCTCACCTATTTTAACCGTTCGTTGAGTAGATTCGCCGGAGGCGGCCCGAAACTCTACGGAGCATACGGCGAGCGGTTGAGACACCGATTCGGAGTTGATCAACTCGAACATGCCTTCCTAGCGCTCCAGGCTAACCCCCACTCGCGGCAGGTTGTTCTGCAAATCTGGGACGCCTGTACAGATTTACCGGATGCCCAAGGGCGGCCGCGTGATCCGGATATCCCGTGCAACATCCAGTCGATTCTCAAGATCAAAGATCAGCGCCTCGAATGGGTACAGATCATGCGCAGCAACGATGTCTATCTGGGCGTGCCCCATAACCTCATCCAGTTTACTTTTCTGCAAGAAGTAGTGGCTGGGTGGCTCGGGATTGAGCCTGGGCACTATCACCACATTAGTGACAGTCTACACCTCTACGAACGGGACGCAGCCATTGTGTCGTGCAGCTCGCATGATAAGCCATTGCACGGCGACAATTTTTCGCTACCGAAAGAAAAATCGGACAAAGCTATCTCCATTCTGGCTCAAGCTGTCGACCAGATCACGGATGAAGAAATCCCGGCGGAAGCAATCGCCCGCCTGCCGATCGAGTTGGAGCTCCCCGCGGCCTATCGCGACATCTTGCGCGTGCTGGCAGCCGAAGGCGTCCGACGTCGACGGCAATCCGATGCGGCCGATGAAGTCATGCAGTCTTGCACCAGCCTCGTGTTCCGGCAAATGTGGATGAATTGGCAGGCCCGCATTAAACTCCATAAAAAACTGCCGTAGTCCGCTCCCGCATGTTCTGGTCCTCAAACAAGATCCTCGCGCAACAGGCCGAGGCTCCGCTCGTCGTCCCGTTCAACCCAGACCGCATCCAACAGGGTTCATATGAACTGTCGATGGGACCGCAGGCGGCGATTAGCTGCGACGGCAAGAACCAGATTATTAACTTAGATACTCGCGAGGATTTCTGCATTCCTCCCGGACAATTCGCCCTGTTGCTCTCCGAGGAGAAGGTCGATATTCCGACCAATGTCATTGCATTTATTTCGCTGAAAACCTCTGTCAAATCCGCCGGACTTGTGAACGTTTCTGGCTTCCATGTCGACCCTGGCTACAAATGCCGTCTGAAATTCTGGGTCTATAACGCCGGGAATCAGGACATACCTATCTTACGCGGTGACGCGGTATTTCTTATCTGGTTTTCGGATTTGGACGGTCCCACAAAGGATCCCTACCAGAAGAACGCAGATAAATGGGGCCATAACGAGATAACCTCCGGTGATCTCCGCGGTCTGCGCGGCCACCTGGCATCGCCGGCTGCGTTACTCGAGCAGGTGAACAAATTGTCCACGAAGCTGACCATCTACGAGGGCATTGGCACCACCGCGATCGTAATACTCATCGGCCTTTGCGTTGCTTTGGTAACCCCGCTGCTCGACTACATCGTAAAGCCGGTGATCGAGCGTTTCGTTCACGCAAATCCAGCGGCGATTTCGACAATCCCTGCGGCGGCACCCGCAAACGCGACAACAGTCGCCACCGTTCAGCCCGCGATTGCCCCATCTTTCCAATTCGTGGTGCCAATCATCCCCACAGTGAACCCGCAGGCAGTTGCAACCAAGTCGAAGCTACCGTAGCTGTTACTTCATGTCCGGCTAGCAATCGCCAATCATCTCGCAGTGTAACTAAAACTAAGGCCCATCATCAATTTCGATTGGATGAGTTAAAAGGTTCGAATTTTTTGTAGTTTTTTCTAGCGAGTTCCCGTAATGCCTCATTTTTTGCTGAAGTTAATCAAGTCGCTTTTCAAGAAACCCCCGGCCGGCCGCATTGGATACGAATTGCCGAATCCAGCAATTTTTTCGAAACGGTATAATGCCACCACCTTTTTCAAAGACGTCGACTGGACAAACTGGAATGCAGTGGTCGACGGGTTTGAGCGACGATTTGCTATTTGGTATTTTGATTGAATGCCAGTGCCAGAACATGGCCGTTACATGGATTTTTGCGCTCTCTGTGCATTGGTCGATGTCTTTACCCACTATTCAACGCCGAAAGATTGGCACGATCAACGCCAATACAAGAGTTTCTGAAAAAGCTGAATCCGATTTTTCGCAAGAAAGTTTCGCCTCCGACGGTAGTCACGAGATTCAAAGACGACAAGTGGACTCAGGGAACGTTGAATAATTATTATGCTGACGTACCGTCAATGCGTGCGCAGCATGTGGTTAAACTTTTGTGCAATGAGAAGTTTGCGGGCCTCGACGAACTGCTCAAACTTATCTAGGTTCCACAATTCCGGGTCTGATGGAATCAGGTGAAGTTTGAAATACTTCTCCCGTTCATGCTCGGTGTGAAAGCGCGACAGCGCAAACCACTCTTCTGGAGTTTTGTCACACTTCCCGCCGAAACCATTTTCTTCCGCAGTCAAAAGCATACAGTTGGCGATTTGATCGCGTTGGTCGGAACGGTAACGCATTAAATTCCACTTACCACTTTCGGGATTCTCAACTCTTATCTTCTTTAGCAGACTCTGCGGGAAAATGTGGTCCACCTGAGGCCCGTTGGAATCGAGCGCAGGAGAATAATCGAAATGCATATACCACAGATTGAAAAATAGGTGGACAGTGCGCGATCCGTAACTTTGCTGGAAAATAATGTCCTTGGTTATCTCTAGATTGCGGTTGTCGGCGCGGATAACCGAGAACACCTCGGCGAGGATGAAATCCTTTTTCTCACCAAGGTTTCGAACGATTTTATCGATAAGATTGTCGGGACTGCCGCCAAATACACCAGTGATAAGCGAGCGCAACAAATACTCGGATATATCGGTGTTGGTAGTAAATTTCTGAGGAAAGTGATAACGAAAATATATCAACGGGATTAAAGCCAAGTACGATGGCAGTGCCTTATCTGTGCGGATATAAGTCCTGGAAACCACAAAATCACGCACGCTCCTGATGGCATCGGAAATGGCATCCCAGCTATTGATAATTTCCTCCTTGGTTTTTCCGTCGCGAAACTTGGCTACATCGTAGCGCGCACCCTTACCCAAGACTGACAGGCAGGTTTTAAGAACAAAATCCCGGTCGAAGGCAAAGCCACCCTGATTCAATTCCTCCAGCAAGCTTTCCATCTGGCCGTCTGCATCTTCCCAACTAGAGATGAGCAAGGAGAACAATAAGTCTGATTTGCCGAGCTTGGTGCCGCCAGAATTGGCGCGAATGAAAATCTCGACGATGTCATTGAGCTGATAGGCTTCTGGGTTTTCGATGCCGTCCAGCTCTTGATAAGTTATGTTATCGTCACCCACGAACTCCTTGCGCGCTCGACTGACATTTGTTTCGATTCTATCGGCTTCGCTAGACGAAAGCGGGCTAGTTGCTAGAATCTTAATATCTTTGGCAATCTGCGTATCCAGCTTAGTGGAGATATTGATGATGTCCTTGAAACGGACCCACGGCCATACGGCTTCCGTCTTTCCCAAAAATTCAAAGCGATAGCGAATGTCCTCTGGCGCGACCAAATCCCCGCTCAAAACGTTGAAGTAAAGCTCCCGACCGGTACCGGAATAACTTCCTTTTAAACCGATGTAGAGACTTTGCAGACGTTGTTGGCCATCCATCACCAGCATTTTCGAGCGGGTGTTTTCATTCACATAAAAATCCGTCAGCTTAATCCCTCCATAATAGTTATCGATGAACTTGCGATGTCTGACTGGTTCTTTGGTTTTCCAAACCAGCAGCGTACTGATCGGATATTGACGCATGATGGAATCAAATAGGCGCGCGATTTGATCTTCGCTCCAGACAAAGGGGCGTTGAATGTTTGGCAGCCATAGGCCGCCGCCTTCTGATTCGTCATCGTTCAGATAGGAGACAATTTTTCTAATGGAGCGTTTCTGGTTTTGCATGATTCGAAGTTATGCTCTTTCGGATCCGGGCAGAAGCACGTCTGTCCGGTTTCGGAATACTAGATGCAGCGGATTCGACGCCGGTCCAACTGGTGATGAGTTCGTTGTAAGCTCGCCTCATCTTCGACTGGTCCGAGACGTTCGCTGAGGGTGTAGATGCGGTAGGTGAGCTGGCGCACTGCTTCGGCTTTCCACCAATGACGGCGAGCAGCCTTGCGTCAGGGCGCAAATGAGCTGATGCGGGGCTTCGATGCGGGTCATTAATTCCCAGAAGATAACCACTCAACCTTTGAGCAAAAATCGACAAGACGACATCCAGTGAAATGCACGGGAAAGCTATCGACATATATCCCCCACGCATCGAATCCCCCGTAACGGTGCATGACGCGGGATCGGGGAGAAAACCGGGACAGCGTGGCTCCCGAATGAATGACAATCGGCGTACGCACAGCAGATATGGCTTGGGTATTCGTCAAAATGGCAAAGTCATTGGCACCAGATAGCGCAGCCAGTTTCATTATAGAAAAGCGAGAAAAGATGGCGAATCATTTGTCGGCGAATCTTCATCACCGACAAAACGTGTGGGCTCTCCGTCGCCCGGCTTCACAACCAATATGTCGTCGGGCCGGAGCCGCACCGAACCTTAAGGATTGGAAAGATCAGGGTGTCGGTGGAACAGGCAAAAGCCCCAGCTCGCGCAGGGAATCTTGCATTTTCTGCGGTGTAAGCCGGTTGTTGATTTCGTGACCGAGCAGCTGGGCTCGCTCAAGATCGCAAGGCTGCTCCTCCGGCGTGCCCAGCCGCAACTGCAGCGCCTGCAGCAACGCCTGGACGGACTCGAGGTCGAGTTTCCGCACCACACGGGAAAATTCGTCCACGACGATGGTACAATCGTGGCGGGTTTCGAACGATTCGGGAATGGCGGTCATGGAGGTGGAATGTGCACTAGTGCGCTCGGGTCTGTTATTCCGATGCCGAAATTGATCATGTCGTCCCCGGCGTGCGCAAGCTTGTCGGTCACTCACGCGAAATAGTTTTCGAGGCGTTCATTGAGTCCGGCCAACTGCACCCGCTTTCAGCACAGTGTTCATGGAGTCTCCATGACTTCGAGCTGCACCGGCCCAAGCAAGCCCGAGGGCATCAAGGTGGTGCCGGTCTTCAGCTCGAGTATGTTCGTACGTGTCAGCCGGCGCTCCGGCGGCAGATTAGCGTCACCAATAATCCGGTTCGGCCAGAAATTCACCACGTCGATCTCAAGACGATTCTCACCGGGCTTCAATATGTCCGTGATTTCCACCCGAAACGGCGGTGCCCACACAATACCGCATGATTTGCCGTTCAATCGAACCTCGGCGACCTCCCGCACTTTTCCCAGATTGAGAAAATAACGTGCATTGGTCGCTCCAACACGGGTAGTCGGACCTTCCAACGTCTTGGCATAAGTCGCCGTGCCGGAATAATACTTGATGCCCGGTTCCGGCCGCTCCGGCCAGCTGGCAAGGGCGGCGAATTCCACTGTGCCCGGACCGTTCCATTTCGGATCGAAGCTCACCTGCCACGCGCCCGAGAGCTCCGCTTGCGGCGTGAACACAGGGGAATTGCCGTGACCTCGCGCGCGATGTTCCGCGGCAGGAGCGCGGAAGACGACAAACCAGGAGCCGCAAGGTTCAAACTCGAGCGGCACAGTCGTGCGGCCCTCCCCCTCCCGATAGCTGTCGGCAAAACGGCGTTCTCCCGTGACCGCGTTCCACAACTCCGGCGCGAGCCCGCTCACCCGAAAGGTTGCCTGCACGCGTTCCGGCCGGTTGAGGCGATTGGCGATGAAGTAAATTTCCGCGGCCTCGGTACGACGGTGAGTGGCGTCGAGGTTCGCATCTGTCGCACCCGCGAGTTCGATGTCGGGTGGCACGCCCGACGCGAGCAGGGCATCGCGAGCACCAACATTCGGTTTAATGCGGCCAGTGCCCCACAGGTCGTGGACCAGTTGTTTCACCTCGGCATCCTGAGCGGCGAAGTCGCGCCAGCCGCTCGCAGACGTGGGCGGCGGCCCCACGACCGATGCGCCTGCCTCGACCAGCTTTGCGACCTGCCGGAGAACGGGCAGGGAAATGCTGGGATAATCCGGCAGGGCGAGAACCTGGTAGCTCATGCCGCTTGGCAAGACGATGCGACCGTCCTTCACGGACATGCTCATGACATTCTCCGCCGTGACGACGTCGTAGTCGTAACCTGGCGAAATCTTCGCCGGGTCTGACTTTTTCAACTGGGCAAAATTCGGCACATGGTCGCCGTAATACCACGCCACGTCCGCCACGAACTGACCCTGCTGCATCAGTGTCTGGGAGCGGTTGAGGTAGGCGAAGAAAGGCGCGGACATCCCCCACCAGGTCACGTTCGGATTAAGATGCGTGCCAGCAAAATATTGCTGGCCGGGCAGTCCCATTTCTTCGGGAGAACAGACAAACGCGTGCCAGACCAAAAGGTTGAGACCTTCGCAGAGCGCCTTGTCGAAGGTGGGCTTGAGATTGTCCCAAAGTGTTTCCTGCCAGTGCGGACCGATCGTCGTGAATCCTTCCGCCCAGACAAGTTGATGCCCATAGGTGTGGGCGGCGGACGCGGGCTGTTTGACGAAAAAACGATTTTCGTCGCCGATGCGATGCTTCCAAGAAGTCGCCCAAAATTCGCTCATCGGCGCGTCACTGAATCCGAGACACTGCTGCGCATCCACCGGGACCGCGTGAGGTCCTCCTGATTCGGGATGAATCCGCATCCCGTGATTGCGTGCTGCGTCCCGAAACAGCTGGTAATGGTTCGCGATGGCCAGGTCGCCCATGGTGCGGCGGAAATCCGCCAGGAACCGATTGCTCTCGTCGCGGTCGTTCACGATCCGGCCCGCGATCACCGGCAACCATTGGAGCAGGTCATACCCGCGCCGGTTCCGGAATTCCTCGCGCAACGACGGCGTCCAGTTGGCCACCTCCACTTCCCAACTATCCGTGTGGAGATACTTCAAAGTTTTTCCCACCTCCGGCCCGGCATCGAGCAGCAACGGCTCCACCACCGCATCCCAGTAGCGTCGAAATGCGCCAGCGTCGAAGGGATCCAACGCATAGCCCTCCCATCCTTCGCTGCACGTAGACACGCGACAATGGTCATTGAGGGTCCAGCCAAACCGCATCACCTGCCAGTCGCCGGGAGGAACATCCCAAGTGATATCCCCGGACGGCGTGAGTCTTCCAGTGAGATCGATCACCTCGCCAAGGTGCGTGTCTTCCTCTCCGGACGTCGCAGGAAACTCTTGAAAAAGTGGCGCGCTGTTCGGTGCCGATGAGGGACGCAGCGGTCGCACGAGCGCTTTCTCGAGTTGATTCTGCAACGGCCGGCGATCCGGCGGCACTTTGAGATTTACGCGATACGCGATCACAAACAAATCGCCGTATTGATTTTCACGGGGCGGCGGCGACTCCAGCGTCGTGGTGACGCGGCCGGGGCCCGTGACGCGACGCTCCGACCAAGTCAGCTTCTTGGGTGCGTCGCTCGCGGCGACCGATGGACCACCAAGATTCCAGCCGCTCTGGATATTGAGGCTGAGTTCAAGCCCGAGCCGGGCGGCTTCATGTAGGGCATGTTTGAAAAAGTCACGCCATGCCGGCGTCCCAAACGTTGGACCGTGTGGAACGCGGGCATTGTCGTGCTGCTCGGCGCCGCCGGCATCGCAGATCAGCGCCCCGCCAAATCCTTTCGCCTTCATCTGCTCAAGATCGCGGGTGATCGCGGCCTTCGTGACGTTGCCGTTGAGCCACCACCAATAGGCACGCACCCGTCCCGCCGACGGCGGATTGAGCCAGACTTCGTCGAGGAGATCGACCCGGGCGCCTAAAACACTCATGCCTGAAGCCGACACTGGTGAGGGTGCCGTGGTCTGCGCAAAGGCACGCGAGACAAAGACCAGGAGCAGAAAAGCGCCGGGACAGAAGCGGAACAGGAAAGCCGAAAGAGTCATGTATCCATTGAATGTTGACGCATTGTTCCGTCAGTTCTTCACAATGATTTACCGTCTACAGTAATGTTACGCGTATCGTCTCCAAGGGAGAAAGAAGGACGCGCGTCAGGTTTTTGAGGGATGACCTGAACGTCAATGAATCGCACGTTGTCGATGTGGCGCATCCAGAATCCATAGGCTGGAAGCTGGCTTCCGAACATAAAAGATTCTGGATAGGCTGCTTCTTTTTCGGGGATGGCGATTGCCTCCAGCATCGACGCGCCGCCAGCCATTGAAATCCGGCAATTCCGGACGAGCACATCTTCAATTCTGGCCGCCGGGATGCCGCTAAAGACCGAACCACGCACGCCGTTATTTTCGCCCGTGATATTTTCAAACACAACGCGCCGGAGAATGCCCGGCTTGGGCCGGGGCATTTCCGGTCTGACCCGGGCGCGATCGCCCAGTCGCAGAAACAATGGCGAGTCTGTTCGGACGATGTGAATGTGGGTTGCGAGCACGTTTTCCAGAGTGCCGCCGTCCACCACCTCCCACGAAATACCTGAGATGGCTGGGCGCCGGATAAAGGCGCGCATTGATTCGGCTGGTCCGCCAACCTCGACGTTGCGGATGAGCACATTTCGAAAATCGCCCTGTGAATCCGTGCCAAATTTAAGCGCGTTGCAGGTGCTGTAGAATTTGGAATTTTCCACCAGCACATTTTCCATCGGACGCAAACTGGCACCTTTGAAGCACATGCCATCGTCCTCCGCGTTCACCAAACAATTGCGCACGATGACATTGCGACAGCCGTCGATGTCGATCCCATCATTGTTACCGTTGGCCTGATTTTCTACTGTAATACTCTGTAGAATTAGATCCTCGCAGTTCAAATAATTCTGCATCCAACAAGGCGCGTCCTTCAGGGTAATCCGGTCCAGGACGATTTTCTTGCAATCAATAATGCGGATCAAAAAAGGACGCCCGGGCGTCCGTCCGCTGGTCGCCTTGCCGGGAAAATGATCTTGTAATCCGCGCCCGTTGATTTCACCCGCACCCCGGATGCCGATGCGCTCACAGCCTTCGGCGAAGATGAGTGATTGCCTCATGTCCATGTTGGAGTCCATCACCGTGAGGCGTCGCGCGATCCGGTCCGGGTAATCAACCAGATTGGTGCTTCCCAGTAGCCGCGCGCCTGCGGCCACCTCCAGCATCACGCCGGATTTCAAATCAATCGTGCCGCTGACGTAATCGCCGCGGGAAAACAAGACCACACCGCCGCCGTTCGTCGCGCAGGATTCGACGGCCAGGTTAATGGCCTTGGTATTGATGCTTTGACCGTCGCCGACCGCGCCGAAATCCTCCACGCGAATAATTCTTTCCGGCACTATCCAAGGCTTGAGCGTGGCATCCAGGTGTGCCGCCATCTGTTCCAGTTCGGCGTGGAGTTTGACGTCCCAACCCACTTCGTCAGGAGTCGAACCACAGCACGTCAGATATGTTCCGAGGAGCGCGAAGAATACAAAAGGTTTCATTGGATTACGGTAGCCACGGCGTTGCCATGATCCTAGTGCCGCGTTGGGATAAATTCGGGACATCAGTCCATAATCTTCAGGTAAGTCCCGACGCCGGGAAAACTCATGGATGTCATGCGGGGAGAGCCGCGCGGCTCTCCCCGATGTCGTTTCGAGGGTTTACGGGAGATAGTAGATTTCGACCTCAGCGAAGGCCATGCGATATTGATTGGTATCGTTTGGATTCGGCCGAAGATTTGTGCCCTGGACCTTAACATAGCGGGCAGAAGCAACGGAGAATCCGAATACCTGCGCTCCATCGCCCGGCTTCAAGTATCCCGTCTGCGTGATCCGCGTCGTCCAATTCACGTTGTCCGTCGAGGTTTGGATCGTGAAGTCGATCGGGAAGTTTTGCCCGACATTGCCACTGTCGTTGCGCGGGTTGAGAACGACCTCGGCGACGGTTTGGGCCGCGCCAAGATCGAACGTGATCGCTTCAGTATGGTTTGCCGTAAGACTACTGTTGCTCGTCCAGCCCTTCGAGCCGGTCACGGAGTCCGACTGACCATCGTGCACTTTGGCGTAACCCCAATCCGAGTTCTCCAGATCGCTCGTAGCAGACACCCCGGCCGCCGCGGCAAGATTGCCGGAGGAAATTACGACCTCGGCGAAAGCCATGCGGTACTGATTGGAATCGCCCGGGTTTGGACGCAAACTCGTGCCCTCGATCCTGACGTAACGAGCGGCTGTGCTCGCGAAACCGAAACTCTGCACCGAATTGTTCGGCTGGGAATATCCAGTTTTGGTAATCCGGGCGGTCCAGTTCACATTATCAACTGAAGTCTGAATCGTGAAATTGATCGGGAAGTTTTGTCCGATATTGCCTGCATCGTTGCGCGGATAGATATCCACTTCGCCAACGGTTCGATTGGAGCCGAAATCGAAGGTAATCGCTTCTGTGTGGTTCGCGGTGAGGTTGCTGTTGCTCGTCCAACCCATCGAACCGGTGATCGAGTTCGACTGACCATCACGGATCCTGGCGGAGCCCCAGTTCGCGTTCTCGAGCGAACTCGTGGCTGTGACCGCGCCACTGGTGGCGTAGTTCCCGGGTCCCGGAGGCCCGTAAACCTGGAATTCCCACAACGAATAGCCGAAGCTCGTCCCGCGCAACACACCCTGCATGCGGACGTAACGCGCGGTGGTCGGCAGGAAATTATCGAACTCCATGCCGCCGACGCCTCCGGTTTTGCTGTAAACCGTCGTCCAATTGGTCGCATCGTTCGACGTTTGAATATTGTAGCTCGCGCCATAGGCCTCCCAGAACAGGCCCACGCCGTTGACCGGCGTGCTGGTTCCGAGGTCGACGTAGATCCATTCGCTATTCGTGTAGTTCGACCCCCAGCGCGTAGCCAGCTTGTCATCAGTAACCAAGCCCGGCGTGGACGGGCTCGCCGAGGACGACGCAACAGCCGCCTTCTGCCACGCGAGATTGGTCCGCACCGGGGGTTCTGCGATCTGCACCGGCAGGATGGTGGGGGAGGAATAGTAAGCCCGGTCGATAATGTTCATTTGCGTGAGATTTTGTGCCGGCGTCGCGCTGCCAGGCATCACCACATTATCGAACGTAATCGGGCCGATACAGTTGGTCTGACTGAAGCCACGAAGCGACGAGAACATCGTGCCCTTGTCGCGCACGGTGATATTCCTGACCGTAAGTCCGATGAGCGGACCGCCGCCGGTGTTGAGGTTATCCCGAACGAGGAACGACGCCCAATTGCGGAGGGTGCCATTTGAGCTGGTGACTCTCTCGATATCGATCGTGTCGAACGTGACATTGTTGATCGGACCATTGCCATATTTGAAGTCGATGCCGATGCCGACCGAGCAGTCGTAGACGACGCCATTACTGAAAGTAATGTTGCTCTGCGGTTGGATCACGCCCTGGCCGACCTTGAAGCCGTAGGTGTGAGTCCACGAAATGCAGTCGTCGAACGTCACGCCGTTTTGGACCTCAGGCGAACCGGGCCAGTTAACGGAACCGTCGGTGGACTGTTGCCAGGTTTTGGCGCTGAACGGATCGTCAAGCGCGATGCCGATCGAGTGTTGCACGAGCACGTTCTGGCTCTCTTCGACGTCGATACCGTCGTCTTCACCAAGGTCCATCCGGTTGAAAAACTTGGCGTACGAGAACGTGACGTCGTTGGAACGGATAGGCGTCGTGTTCCACGCGCCGGAATCGCGCAGGATCAGACCTTCGCAAATGAAGTTCGTGCAGCCAATCGGGACAAGGTTGTTGCACGCAAAATTGTAGGTGCTCGTCGAGAAAGCTCCCCGGCCGTCCAGCGTTCCGCGGCCATACAACTTGACGTTATTCGCTCCAAACTCAGTCGAGAACCACCAGGTGACGTTGCGGCCCTGCGAATCTTTGTGGTAGTCGACGCGATAGTCGACCGGGTTGCCGGTAAATTTGAAGACGGCACCACCCGCGACATACATGGCAACGTCGTTCTTAAGGTAGATGTTACCGACAGTATAAACGCCGGGCGGCACATACACAATACCTTGGCCGCCGGTGAAGGCGCTGGCATCGTTGATCGCATTTTGGATCGCAGCGGTGGTGAGCGCAGAACCGGAGTTGTCCGCGTTGTAGGGTGACGCGAGGACATTATAAATACCCGTGCCGGAGGAAGGCGGCGCGGTGTCGCCTGGATCCGCGGCAATCACGAGACGCCGATAGCTGTTTAATTGCACGATCAGGTATCGGTTGCTCGGGATCGTAAACGTGTACGTACTGCCGCTGGTGGTCGCCGAAATATTATATTTTTTCGGACTGATTGAGGACGAGGTGATCGCTTGCGGGATCAACGTCACGGTGACTGTCGCCGAACCGCCTGACATCGAGAAGTGGGCGTAATCGTAATAGCTGTTGTAGCTGGTGACGGGAATGCTCACGCCATTGACGGAGAGCGCGTAGACCGTCGACGCCGTGTAGATCGACGGGAGCGGATAGGACTGAATAACAGTGGCAGGTGAAATGCTGACGCTCGAAGCAATCAAGCATGCCATGGCCACACTACGGAGGAGGGTAAGTTTCATAGCGCCGGAGGGGTTCCGTTGAGGTTTTGGGGATTCAACCGCGTAGACGGTTAAAGGGTACGGACAGGCGTACTCCCACTTTACACCGGCTCAATCGCCGCGGCACTCTTGCCGAAGAGTGCGGTGATTATGGCTCCGGACCCGGCAGTCGAACGAAGAGCATCGCGTCCAATACGAGGCGCATCGCCTTAGCCCGGACCTCGAAACCCGCGGGACTCAAGAGCAACTGGTTTAGCATCTGCCCGGGAGATTCCCTAGATTTTCAGCACGCTCGTTTCGCTTCGGCAATTGCGCCGCGAGCATCTCACTCGCCAAAAGAAAAAGTCCGCTCCCCACGCGGCAGGGAGCGGACTGTTATATCTGACGGTCCTGGTTTAGAAGCGAAGTGTAACGTCGGCGATCAGGCGGCTGGGCTGGCCGCGGTCACGAACGGTCTGGATCTCATCCACGTCGGTCACGTTTTTCCAAAGGATCTTCGCCGTCCATTTGCGGTCGCCAGTTTTCCAGTCGTAACCGACCACGGCGTCAAAAACTGTCTGGTTCGGTAGGTAGAGCCAGGGGTTGTTGCTGATCTCGGCCTTCATGCCGGTGTAGTTAAAGCCGGCTCCAATCCAGAGGCCTTTCACCCGATCGTCTTTAAAGGAGTAGCGCGTCCAAAGGTTCACGCGATCGCGGGCGGAATACTGCGGGCGAGTTCCCTTCAAGTAAGCGATGTCCGGGCTGCCGATGCTGGTGTATTTTGTGTCGCAGTAGCTCGCGTTGAAGATGATCTGCCATTCGTGGACAGGACTGTAGGTTAGTTCGATCTCGGCGCCGCGGCTCGTGATCTCGTTGCCGTCCTGATAGTCGTTGTCGAGCGTGATGCCGTTCACGAATTCCTTAAAGTTAACGATGTAATTGTTCTGCTTGATGTCGAAGACAGCGAGGGTACCCGAAAGACGGCCGTTGAGCAGGTCGGCTTTCACGCCAGCCTCAAAGCCCTTGCCGATCTGCGGCGTCGCGACCCGGTCGCCGATGCCATGCGTGCGTAGCAGCGAGTTGTTGGGCGGAATAATGAACGACTCCGAATAGCTGCCGTAGAGCATAACATCGCGAGTGAGCTTGTAGCCGATGCCTAGTTGTGGGGTCGTGCGTTTGCCCGTGACCTTGAGGCCGACGGTCGTACCGGTGATATTGCTGTATTGCTGGATCTCCGCCTTGGTGTGGCGGACGCCGAGCACCACCATGAGGCGTTCGTCGAGCAGCGAGAACTGATTGGCGCTGTAGAATGCCTTGTTGTCGAATTTCGTGTAGACATTCCCGTTTGTATCGTAGGTCTGGGGCGAGTAATTGTAGTTGTTTGCGTCGACCCAGGTGCTCCGGTCGCGAATGTCCCAGTCCTTGTTCCACAGCGCAGACTTGAGCGTGGCGGTGAACGCCGGGTTCTTCCCGTAGAACCATTGATAGCCGGCCAGCGGTTTCCACGTGCCGAAGGGCAGCTGGACCTTGCCAGTCGTCTCCGCCTGGAAGGTGCGGCGTTGGTATCCATTTACGAAGTACTGCATGCGGCGGCTGACCGCCGTTGTAGTGGCGGGATCGTAAAGGTATTTTTCGATCAGGCCGGGGATCGCTAGGCCAAAGGACTTCGGATCCTTGGGCAGCGCAGCGAGAACGGCGGTGGGGAGATTGACGACCACGTCGCCGCGGCTCGTCTGGCGGTTCTTGTTCTCGTAGGTGTCAAGATTGGCCGTGACGCGCGTGGACCAGTTCTCGTTGTGACGGAGGTCCAGCGTCGCCTCGAAGGTGTCGTCGCTCACTGAGCGGAAATCGTCAGGATTAGCCGCGCTGTAGCGGCGGTCGGAGATCACGTAATGGCCGAAGATACTGCCGAAAGCGGGCCCGAGATAGGTGGAGGTGGGGACATTTGCACTCTGGCGCATCAGCGCCCAAGGCTTCTCTTCGCGACTGTAATATTGGTAGTCGAGCGTCAGCGTGATATTGTCCGTCAGTTTCGCCAGCAGCGTCGGATTAAGGGAAAATATCTTACCGCCGAAGGGCTTCACGTATTCGAGCTCATTCTCCCACGCACCGTTGAAACGGAAGAAGACGCGGTCGCTCACGACGGGCTGATTGATGTCCACCGTGGTGCGGGTGTAATTGTAGCTGCCGTATTGGGCGTTGAACACAGCGAAGGGCCGGGCGACCGGATGTTTGGTGATATAGTTCACTACACCGCCAGGCTGAATCTGACCGTAGAAGAGTGAGGCTGGGCCCTTCACGACCTCAACGCGGTCGATGTTCGAGCCGTCCACGAAGAACGGCGCCGCGACGCCGTTGCGCTGCGGGTAAGACTGGAAGTTGCGCACCGCGACGGCGGTGTTGCCGGAGGTGAATCCGTCGGTGCCGCTGGTGGCCCCCGCCGCGTATTTGACAATGTCGGCCAGCTCGCGGGTGCCGATGTCGGCGATGAATTCCGGCGTGAAGGCCGTGACCTGGAACGGCAGGTCCTTGATCGGCGTGTTGATGCGGGTGGCGGAGACCGAGTTACTGGCGTGATAGCCTTGGTCGGCCTCGGAAGAGACGATGAACGGGCTAAGCACGATGGTTCCTCCCTCAGGCTGGGAAGCGGGAGTGGCGGTCTGGGCGCGAGCGGAGAGGCCGCCCAGTAGGACGGCGGCCAGCACGGCCAGCCGGGCGTTGGTAGATTGGCAGCAAGGTGTTTTCATGGACGGGGTTGGTAGCCAGCCACCGACACGGCATCCGGAGGAAAACGGGGAGCGTAGCGGGGTTGGGGTTGGCATCAAAATGAGAATCGATCCAAGCCGGCTCAAGGCCCCATGTACTCTTACCAAAGAGCCGCCGGCCGGTATCGACACCGATGCCACGCACTCCAGCGCAATCATCGGATGTACTCTTCGCCAATAGCGCAGAGCAGCTTGAAGGTCGCGCGAGTGGGCTTGAGAGTTTCGTCAACGTCACTGTCAATTGGAACCTGTCACCCCATCCATGAAGAACCTGCCTAGCCTTTTCCTGTTTTCTGCCGCATTGGTCACAGAAGTTTTTGCCGGTCCTGATTTCAAATCGAATCATCTGGCGCTGGGCTTGTCGCCGGGCACGCCTGCATTCAGCTGGTTCGCGGTGGATTCGTTCGGTCGGGGCGAATGCCTGGACAACATCATTCTGACCGCGAAGCTCCCGACTGGCAGACTCGAAGTTCAGCCCGAGAGCCCGGGTCGCTTTATTTATCGGCAAACCCTCGCCAGCGGAGCGAAATTGCCAACCTGGCAGATACAGGCGAGTGAAGACCGCATCGTGCTCCGCTCAACTTGGAGCGAACAAGCGGACCCCACTCCCTTCCTGTTATTCGTCGATCAGAAGAAAAACCACGCCACTCTGCTTGGACTGCCGTCGGACGGTGAGGGAAAGATCAAGACGCCGGCCATTTTGCATCTGCCTGATCATGGCACTTTCCGAATCACGGGTAGTGGGAGCTGGATCGAATGCGATGCACGCCGGCGTCAACCGGAGAACTTCGTTAAAGTCAGTTTCCCCGCGGCCACGCGGGAGTATCCCGCGATAGAATACGTACTTGAAACCATCCTCATTCACCCCGACCTGCCGGGACTGTCGGCGAATCCCCTTTATGACGGCTACCGCAGAAACTACCTGAACCTGATCCAGTATCATCCGCGAATGAAGACGCTGGCCAACAACTCATCCAGCGATGTTTGTGGTTTTACCTTTTGGGAATATTCCGAACTCGGGTTGCAAGCGCCGCCGCTCGCGCCGGGGTTAACCGTGCTGGATCTGGTCCGCGTTTCCCTGGATCGCGTGTTCGACGGTGGCCTCACTTATGGGCAGGCCGGTTACACAAAAAGCCCCGAGAATCCTGAGGCCGCACCCTGGTCACCCGCCTTTGACTCACTCGACACTCTCCCCTCCTTCGTGATCGCTGGTTCACAATATATCGTCGGCAGTGGCGACAGGAAATGGGCGGAGACACACCTCTCACGCTTGGTTGCCATGGGCCGAAAGATGCTGGCCCAGGACCACGACGGCAACGGACTGATTGAATATCAACTGTCCGGCAACTCCGGCTCGTGGGATGGCAAAATTCGGCCAGCCAATTGGTGGGACACCATCGGGTTTGGCCATGAGGACGCATACTCCAACGCCCTCGCCTATCGCGCCTGCCTCACTCTCGCCGATGCCGCCCGTTTCCTGGAAAAGCCAGTTGAAGCGAGTGAGTTCGTCACCGCCGCACAGAAAATCAAGCTGTCGTACTACCGCACTTTTTATAATCCGACGACCGGTGTACTGGCAGGTTGGAAAAGTTCCGATGGGAAATTACACGACTACTGGTTCACTTTCATCAGTGGCATGGCCATCTCGTTCGGACTTATAGATAACGACCGGGCAAATGCCATCATGGATCGAATGCTGGCCAAGATGAACGAGGTCGGTTTCCACCGCTTTGACCTCGGCCTGCCGGGCAATCTGGTGCCCGTGCGCCGGGAAGACTATACGGAACGTCGGCAGAAATTCGGCGGTTCTACGCGGGAGGATGGTTCGGATGGATTCCAAATCTACGAGAACGGAGCCGCAACCCACTGTCACGCCTACTGGTTCGTGAAGGCCTTATATAAACTTGGCCGCGTCGCCGACGCGCGAAAGATCTACTACCCCATGTTGAGGAGCTTCTCCTCGGGTGACTTCCAAGGCTTCACCGAAAACGGTCTGTCGAAGGACTGGCGCGACTGGAATGGCAAGGGCAGTGGCTACGAGGGCTATCTGGTCGACGGCTACCTCGCCCTCCTCGCAGTAGAGGACGACCTGAAGGCCGGTGCCAAACTAAAATAACTTCCAACGCAACTCTCCGGACCTGTCCGACTCTAGTGCGTCCCAAGGTAGTTGCCGTAGCCGACCACGCAGGTCGAAGCAATCAGCACAAAGACCCCAGCCAACACCAGCCGGTGAGTGCGCGAGCTGGTGCCACGCCACTCCTTGAGCGCGACGCCCCAAAGTGTACTGAAAATAATGATACTGGCCATGTGCAGCGTCCAGGAGGAGAAACCGAAGCGACCCATCTGGGTTTCGCCCATGGAATAGAAAAAGAATTGGAGATACCAAAGGATACCGGCAAACGCCGCCAAGAGATAGTTGCGCGAGAGCGGCGGACGCTCCGCCACCGGCAGCGAACGGTTGCCCAGATAGTCGCCGCCACTGCGATTGCGAAAGTTGAGCGCAACACACCAGATAAAGTTGGTGGTAAATCCTCCGGCCAGAACGATGATAAGCACGGGCAGATTCTGCCAGAGATCGGGCGCACCTTTTGCCTTCAGATGCTGCGCAGCCAGTTGGGCGATCGGCCGGCCGGCTGCAAACCCATACGACATGCAGGCGCTCAGCACGCCCGAGAAAACCGCCACCCCAATGCCTTTGGCGAAGTTGAACTCACGAACCGTCTGCTTCTTGGCTTCGTCGGGCAGTTCACGTTCCTTGGACATGCCCGCGAGACCGCTCAAGCCAATGCCGGCCAGGCAAACGCCCACTCCCGCCAGCACCCACTGACCGGAACGGTTCGCCAACAAACCGCCGAACTCACCGTTGAAGATGGGCGGCACGATCGTGCCAAAGGCCGCGCAAAAACCGAGTGCCACCGCCATGCCCAAAGCCACACCGAGGTACCGCATGGTCAGGCCGAAGGTGAGGCCACCGATGCCCCAGAGGGCGCCAAAGAAATAGGCCCAGGCCACACTGGGTCGCGGCGCCGCCTGCAACACGGCGCCCAAATCCGGCACCAGCATCCACGCGAAGATCCACGGTGCCACGATCCAGCTGAAGAAGCCGCCGACCAGCCAGTAGGTTTCCCACGACCAGTTCTTCACGCCGCGGTACGGCAGATAGAAACTTGCGGCGGCCAATCCGCCGATCCAGTGGTAGAGAACGCCAAGTGCGGGATTCATTGATTTTTAAGGGAAGCTTCTGCAGCCGGCCGGATGACGAGGTTCCGGTAATAGCCCGTGTGGTTGATATCCAATTCCGCGAGGCTGGTCGCCGGGCGCGCGAGTCCGGGCATCATGACGTGGTCGAAAACAACGCTATCAATCATGGCCGTATCGCTGATGCCGGCGAGAAATCCGCCCGAAGTGCCGCGATCGCGCACGTTGATGTTGCGCACGGTCACATTGCCAATGGAACCGCCGCCGTTTTTCAGGGCATTCTGGATGAAGAAGGCCACCCACGATCCGTGGCCTTCGTTCGAACCGGTTACGTTTTCGACGTCGATGCTCTCAAAGGTGATGTTTCGCACCGGGGCCGTGCCATATTTGTGGTCGATGCCAAGCGCAACCGCGCAATTGTACGCCACACCGTTCTTGAATGTAACCCCGTCCTGCAACTGACATGTTCCCTGTCCCACTTTGAAAGCATAACAGTGCGTCCAGGAAATGCAGCGGTCGAAGACGATGTTCCGATTCGGCTCGGGCTCGCCCGGCCAGTGCAGTGCGATATCCGTCTCAGCTGCCCAAGTCTTTGTTGAGAACGGATCGTCCAGCGATATGCCAATGGCGTTGCGCACGGTGACGTATTGCGACTCGCAGACATCCAACGCGTCATTCTCACCTGCATTGAGTCGGTTGAAAAGCTTGAGGTTGGTGAAGGTGAGATTGTCGGATCGAACTGTCATGATGCCCCACGCGCCTGAATCGCGGAAAGTGACTCCATCCACCGCGAAGTCCGAACTGGCGAGTGACACGAGGAAGTTCAGACCGAGGTTCATGGTTTCGGCGAGATGCTTGCCGTTGCCGTCAATCGTGCCGCGGCCGTAGATCTTCACATTGCGGGAACCAGGAACTGTGCTTATGAACCACGTGATGTAGCGCCGCTGCGACTGTTTATACCAGTGCGGAGTGAAATCAGAAGGATTGCCCGAGGCGCGCAACACGGCACCTGGCTCGAGATAGAGCGCGACATTGCTTTTCAACTGTAGATTGCCAATGCGGAACAACCCGGCCGGCAAATAGACAATGCCCTGACCGTGAACATCACCGTAGGCCGTGGCCGCATCGATCGCTGCCTGCACCGCCTTGGTCGCGAGAGCGCCACCGGTCCGGTCGGCCGCGTAGGGCGCCGCAGTAATATCAAACACTCCCGGTCCGACGGAGGGCAGGTCGACTTCCGGCGGATCGGCCGCGATAACCAGGCGCTTCAGGCCGTTAATCTGCACGATCAGGTATTGGTCAGACTCCAGTGTGAAGGTGAGTTTATTGCCGCTGACGACGCCCACCAGCTCCAGCTTGCGCGGGCTGATCGAGTAAGTGGTAATCGCCGACTGGCCTGGCGCCGTCAGTTCGATCGTCACGGGCCCGCCCGTCATCGCAAACTGCGCGTAGTCGTATTCGTCCACGTAACTCACCACGGGGATTTCCACTCCGCCCGCCCTCAAAGTATAGGGCGCCGCGGTCTGGGTATAAATTTGTTCCACCGGATAGACTGTCACCTGCCCCGCAGCCATCGCCTCGGAAACAATCGCACCGCCTGCGAGCGCAAGAGCTACCAACTTGGAAAGTAGAAACTTCTTCATGCCATCAAAGGATAACCGGCACCAACCACGCCACGTAACCGCCGTCCTTGCGCAGCGGCAGTGTCAGGTTGTCGTCCCGGGTGACGATTCGCTCGGATCGCACAAACGCATCGTTTCGGTCTGCGCTGTCCGCTAGTTCCACCAATCGGTAGCGTCCCACTCCGAGGAAATTTAGCGTGACCTGCTCTCGACACGGCATCGTCGCATTCACGGCACCGATGAACCACTGCGTGCCGTTGCGGCGGGCCATCGCCGCCAGCTGGCCAATTTCGCTGCCGGGCAGTACGCGAGTTTCATCCCACACCGGCGGCAACGCCTTCAGCACATCGGCTGCGTCGCTGTTCAGGTAGCGATCGGGATGATCGCCCATACACAGATAAGGCGAGGTGTAGATGATGCTCATCGCGAGCTCGTGCGCCAGTGACGAACCGTCGAGGCGACTGACAAGAAAAAGTGCCGGTGTGTAATCGGCATGTCCCTGCACATAGCGCACGAACGGCAATGTGGTGTCGTGGATCGAAGGATGCTTGCCCTGCTCGCGTCCGCTGATCGCTTCGCGCGTCATTTCGTTGGGCCAGGAGCGTTCGCGGCCGGTCGGCTTCACGGCGCCATGGAAATCGATCATCAGTTCAGCGGCGGCCGCATCGCGTAGAACGTCCTCATACCATTGCACCCACGTGATGTTGGCGGGATCCATGAAATCGATCTTCAGACCAACCACACCCAGCTTTTTTGCGCGTTGGAAATACGCCGCCCGATCAGCTGGCGTGAACACATACTTGGAATGCACCCAAGCCCAGATGGCCACCTGCCGACTCTTCGCATAATCAACCACTTCTTTGAGCGCGTCCCACGCGTGATCACCACCGCCGTTCCATTCGCGCCAGCCGTCATCGATCAGATAATATTCGAAGCCCAGCTTCTTGGTGCCGTCGATCCATCCGCGCTGCTCCTCAAGTTTGGGCGCACCACCCGTCAGCCAATGCCAGATGGAACGTCCGGGGCGGATCCACGGAGCCTGCGCGAGACTCGCGGCCGGCGGCGGGCAAAGGTTCTTGATGAGGTCGCTGTTCACGAGGGTGTCCAGATCCGCAGCCAACACCGTGACCCGCCATGGCGACACGATTTCGCCAGACTGTTCCCAGCCCTTCGGGTTATTACGGAAGAACGCTCTGAAAACACCCGGCGCGAGCGCCTTGAGCGACATATCGCTATAACCCACCAGATTCGCTTCGCTCATCATTGCGTAGCCCAGATTGCGCGGCAATTTCAACGTCGCGGGCGCCATCAACTCCAATCCGGCAGGCAATTGCCCTACGATGTCGGGACCATAGCGCGCTTCATAGCCGGGATTGTCCGCGGCTTGGTGCCAAAGCACCGATCCGATGGGCACATTCCACTCCGAGCTCTCGCCGGTAATCTGTCGGGCCCAACTGCCGGGCACACGGTAGCGGTAAGCCACGCCATCATTGAAAACTCGCAGCTCAAGCTGCCAAGCAGTCGAACCGCTCCTCATGGCAATCACGACCGCCTCGCAATGATTCACCGCCGATGCATGCACGCCACGCGTCGAGTAGTGTTCGTTGATTTCGTTGCACACCGGATCGCTTGTGAGTTCCACGGACTGGCCCAGATCCTGACCATCTACCGTGATACCCATCGCCGATGCCGACACGACTTGCTGGCCGTGGAAGCTCACCGTGTATTGCAACCGGTCGCCAAACTGAATCGACGCTCGCACCAGCTCGTCCGGACTTTGCACCACGACTTCTGACGCGCGAACCGCAACCATAAGTGCACTCAGGGCGAACAGGAATGTGAGTACAGTTTTGAGGAAGGAATTCATAGCGGGAAAGTCAGGCCAAGAGCTGGAGACGTTCGTTGAAGGTCTTGAGCACGAGTTCGCCAAACATCGTGTTCGCCCACGCAAACCAGGAGCGCGTAAATTTCTTTGGGTCGTCCTTATGAAAAGCCTCGTGGATGAACCCAGTCCCCGCGTGCGTCTGCTGCAAAATATCCAGGCACCGCTTGATCTCGCGGTCGTCCGTGGCCGTCAGGCCCTGCATGATAACACCAAGCGGCCAGATCATATCGACACCGACATGTGGCCCGCCAAGACCCGAACCAGCCCGGCCCCGACAGTAATACGGATTGTCGTTCGAGAGCAGGAATCGGCGGGTGTTCAGGTAAATCTCATCGTCCGGCGCCACCGCGCCAAGATACGGCAGCGAAAGCAGACTAGGAACGTTGCCGTCATCCGTGCAGTAGGAATTGCCAAAAGCATCGACCTCGTAGGCGTAGATCCGGCCAACGCGAGGATGATTCACCACCGCATGCTCCTGCAACGCCTGCGCGACCTCGTCCGCCAGCAGCCGACAGTCCTGCGCGAGCGAAACGTCACGGGCAATTTGCTCCATCATTTCGGCGGCCTGACGCAGGCTGACCACCGCGAAAAAATTCGACGGCACGAGAAAGGGGAAGATCGTCGCATCGTCACTCGGCCGAAATACGGAATGGATCAATCCCACCGCGCGTGCCGGGTTGCCATAACCACGACCGGGAACGGTATCGGTTTGGATCTCCGTCCTGCGCATAAAGCAGTAGGGTCCACGGCCGGACTTGCGCTGCTGCTCGCGGAAAGTTTGCAACGTGAGTGTAATCGCGCGGCGCCACCCGGCATCGAAAGGCGACGCGTCATCCGTGAGCTTCCAATATCGGTGTGCGAGCCGGATCGGGTAACAGAGCGAGTCGATCTCCCATTTCCGTTCGTGGACACCGGGCTTCATCTCAGTGAGATCGCTCTGCCATTCACTGACCTTGGCTTCATTCTTATAGAAGGCATTCGCGTACGGATCCTTCAGGATGCAGCGCGTCTGGCGGTTGATCACGCCGGCGATCAACTGCCGTAACGGAAGGTCGTCCGCCATCAGTGGCAGGTAGGGCCAGACCTGCGCGGAACTATCGCGCAACCACATGGCATCGATGTCTCCCGTGATCACATAGGTGTCGGGCCGTCCACCGTGCAGCTCAAACTCCACCGTGGTATCGAGCGTGTTCGGAAAACAGTTCTCGAACATCCAGCCAATCTCCCGGTTGCCCGCCCCCGCGCGGACGCGCGCAATCTCCCGTTCCACCGCAACACTGCGAAAGCGTCGCCGGCTCTCCTCTGCCCGTACCAAAGGATATGCGGGAGCAGATGCCAAAGCATGGGCGCCTAAAGCCAGACTCGCAGTGGCAATCGACGCGTGACGGATGAATTCCCTGCGACGCATCAGGTGAGTCAACAAACGCGGATGGTTTCCAAGCCCAGCAACTGACCGAGCTTCGCCAGCTTGCTGGCGATGTGACCGACTCCGACCGCACAATGATGCGCCGGGCCGTGTTGATTCCATTCATTCACAAATTTGCGCGCACCGATTATGAAGCGATAACGGCTGTTGGTGTTGCCAATCTCGAGGATCGGCCCGCGCACCGATTCACCTTCGGCGTAGAGAAGTTGCAGGCGGCCGTCGCGAGTCTGCACGACCGACAGCAGGGTGACGGGGCCGTGCTTGACCGACATCTCGACGGAGAGGCCGCGACCGACCTTGCCATGATAAACCGAAAGCGGCCGCACCTTGGTCTTTCCTTCGGCAATGGCGAGATGGCCCGGTCCGTCATGGCCCATCAATACCACATCGTCGTTAAAATCCATGGCGTAGTATTCCGTGAAAGATCCGCCCGCACCAAAGGCATCCATGATCTTCATGGCCTGCGCATTCTTGATCTCGAGTTCACCCGCCACCGGCACGCCGCGAGCGGTGAGCAGTGAGTTACCGAGGATGATCGAGCTGATGGCGTCCTCGTTGTCAGGATTCCCCGTGCCGTTGTAGAAATACGCCAAGGAACCCAGCCCGTGATTGGCGACGAGGCGGTCGAGCGCAACCGAAGTGCGGGCAGCGCGTGACAGTTCCTCTGGCGGACAATCGGGCTGCACTGAAAAGAGTTGATGGAATTCCGCCGCCCGTTCCTGAATCTCCATTTCGGATACATCGCGGCGGAGTGCAGCCAGTTCGTCCACTTCGACAATCTCGATATGACCGCCGAAACTGGCGCACTGCTGCGTCAGATCGGAATAGATGTCCAGCATGCCATTGTAATAATGGCCCATCACGCCGAGCCGGTTGTGCTCCATGGTGTGGGCGACGCGCGCCGCCTCGATCCATTCGTTAATCTCACCCCAACACGCGGGGTCGTCGCCCAGCACGCCGGTAATTTGGCGAAAGGCGATGCCACAACGGTTGAAGACATTGGCGATCTCCGGCACCGGGCACGCGCTGCAATGCGCCAACCACTCCCCAGTCATCGCCGTGCGGTCGCTAAGCGCGTTGAAGCGCGCGTAATCGATCGCCGGCGCGGGCTGGAGGTTCAGGATAATGACCGGTACTTTGGCGCGTCGCACCACCGGCAGGACAGTCGAGGACAACGCATAGGTCGTAACATAGAGGAAGATCAGGTCGACGTCGGCCTGGCGGAATTGATGTCCGGCCACGACCGCTTTTTCAGGCGAGTCGATCAAACCGAGGTTAACGATTTCGACGCCTGGCCGTGCGAGCCGGTCGGCGACCTGCGAGACGTAGCCGCGCAGTCTTTCCTCCAAGCCCGCGAACTGGGTCCAGTATGCCTCGAGGCCGATTCCAAATAGTCCGATTTTCAATCCGTGTTTCATGTGACGTATATTCCCACAGAGAAGGCCACCCGGGCTTGAAGACCCGGGTGGCCAGTTTCAGCAGTCGCTGAAGTCCCCTATTTGCACACCGACTTAAAAGGCGAATGACGAGGTGAGTTGCCAGGAACGACCCGCGCCGATGCGGTATTGAGCGATGACAAAATCCTTGGTGTTGTTCAGCGCCACGGGATTAGCCGCGACGGGAAGTAACTGATTATTGTTCGCCAAATTGTAGACGTTCAGCTGGATTTTCCAATCGAGCTTGTTCTTGTAGATCAGGCGGTGATAGCTGATCACTCCATCGTAGGTTACCATGTTGCCGTCCATGAAGGGATGTTTCACATCCTTAATGTATCCGAGAACAGGATCCGTCAGCACCGGGTAGCCGATGGCCGCCTTGTCCTGCCAGCGGACGCTGCCGCCAATCGCCCAGCCGTTCAATTTGCTCTTCCGTGCAAACTGGTAGTTCGTCGTCGCGTTGAAGCGCCACTTGCGCAATTCGAACACCGGTCCGCCGACCTTGAGATTCTCGATATTGAACTGATTGATGACGTTCTGCTGGCCATAGGTCATCGTCGTCCAGCCGGAGGTGGCAGTGAGGTTGGCGATACCAGGCAGCGACCAGTAAGGCAGGCGGTCAGCGACGAGCTGGCCATAAAGCGGATCGATCGCGCCGTTGGTCGCCTGCTGCTTGGCCGCATTGAACGAGATGCGCCAGTTGGGCAGCGGATTGTAGGTGCCCTCGAACTCCAGGCCCCGCGAGACTGCGCTGGCCGTCACCGTATTGCCGGTCGGCGCGCTGTAGGTAATGACATTACGACCGAGAGCGTCCTGGCCTGTAATCTTCATGTTCCAAGCCGTGATGTATCTTTGGTAAAGCGCGGACGGAGTGCCAATGCCGAGGCCGACATAGCCACCCGCAGCCAATTCGGCGGGGGTGTGGTCTCCTTGCACGCGCTTTTCAAGCTCGGCGATGTTCGCCACGCTGCCGCTCAAGGTGCCGTTGCTGGTGTTGATCTGCTCGGTCTGGTAGTTGGCCATGCGCAGGCTGAACTTCCCGTCCAGCGCCGTCAGACCAATCCCATATTCCTTGGTGGTGCCGGACTGGGGCGCCACGCCTTCGCCAATCGGAGTCTGGCGGAATCCGGTGGTGATGAAATTCCCCGACTTGTTGAAGTAGAGTGAGAGGCCCAGGCGGCCGGGCAGATGGCTCATAATCTTGGGTGGCACGTGGAGAGCATAGCCCTGACTGGTAAGATTGTTGGCAACCGACAGGCGCGGTACGAGGGGCCCGCGAGTGGTGTAGGCGGCGCCGGTCGCCGGATTGGTGCCGGTGCTGCCGCTGGAGAAGGTGTCGACCTCGTCATGGCGGCTGCCAAGGGTGGTCACGAAAAGGTTATCCCAGAAATTGCCCTGCCACACCGCGCCGTAGGACTTCACCTGGTTGCGCGTGCCACCTACGCTGTCGGTATTGTAGTCAAAATCCGGAAAGGTGTGGATGGTTACCGGCGTCTTGGTCCACACGTAGTTGTTCTGTTTGTTGAGTGTCCACGTGGATAAGGAATCAGGCAGCACCAACTGCGCTGTGATTGGCTGGATGTTCGCTCCGACTGGGCTGCTGGCCCCGAGCAGCGAGGGCCCGAGGTAAACCACGGACGTGACCGTGCGGTTCCCCTTGCCGGTCGACGAGTCGCCCGGGATGTAGCTCGGGTCAAATACCGCGTAGGTACCGCTGAGGTTGAAAACGTTGCTGGCATCGGCCTGGTAGAAGGAATTCACCGTCTGCTCGCCGAGGATCTTCGCCCAGAGGCGGTCGCTCTTCTCGGCGAAGTTATACTTCACGAAGGCAGTGACGCGGGTGTGGTTGCTGTCATTCCAGGTGCGCGACGACATGCCGCGAGACGATGTGAACGGACGACCGACGTTCGGATTGGGCCGGCCATCAGTGGTGAACTGGTTTTCGTCGATCATAATCCATCCCCGGGCGGTGTCCATCGCATCAAAGCGGGTGTCGATTCCGGACTGGTAGTTGTAAGCGACTTCCACGCCTGCGTTACCGTTCAGGAACAGCTGCTCCCCGCTGAGATCCACGGCCTTGAAGTTGTAGTCGGTGCCACTGTTGGGCCCCTTGAGCTGATATTTACGGTAGTCGAAAATCGAGCGGTCCGTCAGGCTTGGAGTCGCAAGGAAACCCGTATTCCACAGCGGATCCAGCAGGGTGGCCTGATACATGCCACCCACGCTACGCGGCGCCAGGAAGCGGAACTGCTGAGCCACCAAGTTGGTGGCGGTAACGGCCGAGTCGCCATATGCCGTGAAGGAATCACTGGGCGATCCGCTGGTCGGGGAGGCGTAAATCACGCCAGGATTATAGAACCAGCTGCCAGCTGCACCGTCCTGATTGTTGAACCGCCAGTAATTGAGAGTCGGATTGCCAGTCGGGTCGCCAGCGAAATTGCCAATGTTGAAATTGGGGCCGTTGACCACACTGGTGGTCTTGAGCTGCTTGCCATATTTCCACCAAGGACTGAGAAGGTCATCCGGTAAAGCGACCATCGGCAGATTCTGGGCCAGCTTGCCGCTTTCACCGCTGGCTTTGATCGTGGTGTTTTGGAAAGGCTTGTAGACTACCACACCATAGTTGCGCTGCTGGTTCCGATAGGAGGGTTTTTGCTCGAACTCCTGGCGGTCGTTCAAGGTGGCGACTCGGATCGACAGTTTTTTGTCGAGGAGCACCCGTTCGAAATCGAGCGACTCGCGGTGACTGCCCCATTCATCATAGCGAACCTCCGCCTTGCCGCTATTGCGGAAACGGACATTTAGCGTCGAGGTTTCGATGATACCTGCCGGACTGCCCAAGCCGAAAAGGATGGAATTCGCACCACGGTTGATCGTCACGCTATCGGTGTTGTAAGCATCGAACGGAATGCTGGTGGCGAAATAGTTTCGGGTGAGGTCAGCCGCTGCCAGACCACGGACGCGTTGCGGGGCGTTGAACTCGCGCCGCGAAGCGAATGCGTCCGAGCCGGCCGCGTTCGGCGTGTAACCGGCAAAATTGCCGCCGACGCCCTGCGTTTCGGTGCCGGTCGTATAGGTCAAAAGCTGGGCCAGGTTGGTAACGCCGGTGTCTTCAAGAAAATCCTTGGTCACGACGCCGATGGAGGCCGCAATGTCCTTCAACTGCGTGCGTAGGCGCGTGCCAGCCAGCGTGTCCGTCGCCTGGTAGCCTGAATCCTGAGTGGTGGAGACCACGAAGGGACTAAGAACCACAGTTTCTTTTTCGTCTGGAGCCGGCGCGGTCGGCTGGGTTTGGGCGGAAAGCAGCGCGCTGAACAGAGAAAATGCGGCGGCGAAAAGAGCCGGCGCGTATTTCACGGGGTGTGGTTTACGGGTGATGTTCATTATCTTGTTGGGTTAGTCAGGGTCTGGCGGTGGATCTCACGGGAAACGGGCAGTTGCCTGGAGACACAGGGCGTTGGGGTTCTGGATGAGCCGGGGTCAATACAGCTCGGAGACAAGGCGGATGTAGGAAAAGCTGCATCCAGCCACAAGACCCACATTACTCTTGCCAAAGAGTAACACCGCTCAGCGGATTCTTTAGTCCAAATAATTCGTTCTTTTCTTCGACGCCCACGAATGCATCAGCGATGCGACTGCATCCCGTCCGCTTCGCGCTTGGCATGCTGCATGCCAAACGCCAGTTGCCTCATTAAAGCGACCCAAGCCAATGACCGGGCCGTGGCCGATCAGAAAGTTTTTTCATCTGTACTTGAATCTTTAGCCCGATCCCGGCGTCGAGGCGTTTAGCATCGTGTGGAGCAACGGTCGCATTGCCTCAGCCCACACTCGGTAACCGGCCGCACTCAAGTGCAGCTGATCAGGCATCAGCGCAATCCGTATCCGGCCTGCCTCATCAAGGAAACACGCTCCTATATCCAGAAAGCGAACCGTCGTTCCATTCTCCATCCGGGCGAGCTGTTCGTTTGCCTCCCTGATCACCTTCATGCGAGCCACGCCGTCGTCAGTCGTGCCATCTGCATTTATTCCCGGACCCCGCGGAAAAATCGCCAGCAGTAGCACCTGGGTGACCGGGAGGTCCGACCGGATACGTCCCACGATCTTTTTCATCGCCGTGGCAATTTCCGACCCCGACGAAGTGCGCGAATTATTGGTGCCAGCCAGCAGCACTGTTACGCGTGGGCATAGGCCGGTCAATTCGCCATGCTCGATCCGCCAGAGGATGTGCTGTGCGCCGTCACCGCTGATACCAAAGTTGGCCGGCTGATATTCCTCGTAATGTTCACACCAGACATCGGATGCCGTCACCCACTGCTCAGTGATGGAATCACCGATGAACAGCACGTCCACCGGCCCTTCCCGACTACGATGTAGAAATGCCGCGTGCAGTTCAAGGAAACGGTCCGCACCGTCCCCCTGCTTCGGCCATGCGATGCAAATGTCACCCGACGGGTGCGTCTGGCAGGGCAACGACAGGAATGGGCCAGATCCAGTGCGGTTCATTTCAACAAACCAGGCGCACTGCGGCTTGTGCGCCACAACACCAAAGCTGCGAGAGGGTGCAAGCACGCTCCCCCAACAAAGAGCGCGGTGTAACCGAATTGATCGACCAGCGAGCCAGCCAGCTGATTAAACAGGATGCTCGTCACACCGGAAAGCGCACTCAAGATGCCGATGGTCGTGGCGACGGTACCGGGAGGCGCAAGCTCACTCACCATGACACCCGATAACGCGATCCAGCAGGTGGTCATGAGGAGCGAAATGGTGATAAGCCCCAAAACTGCCGGGCCCGTGTGAGGAACAAACGGCGCGAGCGCCGCCGCCGGCGCCAGACATGCGAGCAAACGTAGCGTCTGATTTCGCGCAGAAACCGGATCATTCAGCTTCCGGGTTTGCCGGTCCGACCACATGGCGACGCCGATATTGGCGAGCGGCACAAACGCCCACGGGATCCAGGTCCAGCGCCCCACTTCCACCAAGCTCCACCCCGCGTGTTCCTGGAGAAAGCCCGTGTGCCAGTTGTTGAGGAAAAAATAAAACGGATCACAAAGAATCCGCGCGAGAATCAAGCCACGCAAAGCCCGGTTGCCGAATATCAGTCGGAGTGCGCTGCCCAACCCGGGCCGCGCCGACATCGGCTGATTCTGCTTCCCGCTGTTACCCGCCAACGGCGCGCCGCGATCCGAAAGCCACCAAAATCCGGCCACAAACATGCTGAGTATCGCCGGCAGCATAAAGGCCATTCGCCAGTCACCGCGCAACGCAAGCCAGACCAGTAACGGCGGAGCCAGGATCGGGGCAATGGACTGCACCGCTTGGCTCAGCGTGGTCGCAAAGGCGCGGCGAGCCGGAGGGAACCACATCGTCATCATGACAACGATGGACGGCGAAATCCCCGATTCGGCAATTCCCAGCAGTCCACGAGCAGCCATCAATTCGGGTACGGTGCGCGCCAGCGCGCAACCCAGCGTGGCAAGTCCCATGCCCACGAGGAACAAGCTCGCAGCCCGTCTCGTTCCCATCCGATCCACCAGCCGGCCGGAGAAAAGATAAAAAGCGGTGTAAGGCACCATGTAAGCCGTGATCAGCAAGGCAAAGTCTGCGTTGGAAAGTCCCAACGCCTCTGAGATGGTTGATTTCAGAATGGCGATGGACTGCCGGTCGAGATAGAAGACCATGCCAGCCATGGCCGCCACCAACATCATTCGCCACGAACGCCAGTTTACGTCGATAGCAGGGGTCGGAGGAACAGCCGTTTTGGAATTACTCATGGGGTGATCCGGGCAGACGCCCGGATGAGAAGCATCCAAAGCATGAAGCTCCCGCGACTGCGACGGCAAGCCAAGCCGCTCTCTTATCCAAGAGTCTCCGGCAGGGACATTCCCGACCGCCATTCACCCTCGATCTGCAGCACCTGCCGCATGTCCAACAGACCCGATTCATTGTGGTTCAGGGCCCCAATGAGAAGATCCACCGAGCGCGCGCCAATGGTGGGCGAGCGCTGGTATATTCCCGCGTGATACCGATCTCCCAACGGCAGGCTCAACGACACGAGGGCAAGTTCCCGGGGTATCTTGTAACCCAGGCCCTTCAACCACACTCGGAAATTGTCGTCGAAGGTTCCTACGATCGCATCCGGCCTGTACTTGCGTAACCAGGCAGCCAGCTTAGCGGAGTCGAACGGTTCCTGCCAGATCGGGAGTGCGGTTTCCCTTCGTCCCAAGCCGCCATAAAGCGAATTAGCGGCCAGCCATTTATCGCGAACAATCTCGTTGGCCGCCATCGTCAGCACCACCGCCACCCGCTTTCTTCCGGCGTCCTTACAGCGCTGCAACGCGGTGTGCATGCCGCCAAAGTGATCATGGGCAACGCTCAGCATCGCCGAAGTTTCACTGCTGACCCCCAGTCCAACCGTGGCGAAGGGCGAGAAATCAAACATCAGCAGCCCACGCGGCTGGTGAGTCGGCGCAAGCAGCACTCCATGGATATTCCGCGCCTTGAGGATCTCGGCCAGTCGCCCCGGACGAACCTCCGGGTCACCCAACCAGAAAACTTCCAGGCGGAATCCCAGCTCCCGCGCCCGCGCTTTGGCCCCTTCGAACATCTGAACGGCCGTTGGCGATTCCTTCCAGCGGTCACCCCGGTCGAAGTCGGTGAGAAAAGCCAGCACCGGGCCGCCGGTGCTCGGCGACAATCGCAGCCGCGTGCTCATCAATGCTGCGAGCAACGGATGGCGCTTGTAGCCGAGGTCGGCCGCGGCCGCCAGAACCGCCTCCCGAGTTTCCGCCGGGATCGACGGATGATTGCGGTAAACTAGCGAAACTGTCGTCTGATGCACGCCGGCTTTTCTCGCCACGTGCTGTTGCGTGACATAGGCAGGGGAGTTTTTCATCTTCGGTAAGAGTAATGCGACGATTGGCCCTTGCGGAGCAAGCTCCAAGCTGCCCGGGCAACTTCATTCCGTCTGCACCATTCCGGTGTGTGCCGGATTGCTATATCCCATGCTGCGCTCTTCAAGCAACCCCGTGCTCTCGGCCCGGGACGTTCCCTACCCGTCATCACTCACGTTCAACGCTGGCGTCGTCCGCTATGCCGGCCGGTACCTGATGGTTTTCCGCAATGATTACGGTCATTCGGGCGACGGCCAGTTTAGCGGAACCAACATCGGTCTGGCGACCAGCCCGGACGGCGTGGCCTGGACCGTCGAACAGAGACCGATTCTCGCGGAACAAGACGTGCGGATCGAATTCCAGCGCCTGCTCGGTCACCGTTACACTCCGGATTTCGTCCGTCGCATTTACGATCCGCGGCTGACAGTAATCGACGACAAGGTCTATATGTGCTTCGCCATCGACACCGCTCACGGCATTTGCGGTGGCGTCGCGACGACCGAAGACTTTCATCATTTCCACTGGTTGAGCGTCAGTGCACCCGACAACCGGAACATGGTACTCTTCCCTCGCCGGATCGGCGGCAACTTCGTGCGGCTGGAACGACCCATGCCGGTCTACATGCGGAACGGCGCCGAGGACTTCCCCATTTGGTGCGCCGAGTCGCCCGACCTTGTCTTCTGGGGGCGCAATCGTCCGGTATTGGGCGTGGATGAGGTGCCCTACGCCAATTCCAAAATTGGTCCGGCTGCTCCACCGATCGAGACCCCGCACGGCTGGCTGGTGACCATCCACGCCGTGAAGCGTGACCCGGAGCACCGGCTGAATGGCTGGGAATCGAAGGGTTGGTTCAAAACCTACTACGCCGGACTCATGTTGCTCGACCGACACAATCCGTCGCGAGTGATTGGCCTGATGCGCGAACCTCTGCTTACTCCCGAAACCAACTACGAGTTGGATGGCTTCCGCGGCAGCGTGATCTTCCCTTGCGGCCTGATCCTTGAACCCTCAGGCGAGGTTAAGATGTATTATGGCGCGGCGGATACTTCCGTGGCCCTTGCAACCGCACACGTGAACGACCTGCTGGCCCGCTGTCTTCCTTTGAGTGCCAGCTGAGGGCGGATCCCGGAGCTTGTCCTACGATCCCGGGTTTAATTGCCTACCCGTCCAGTCATCATATTCATGCCCGATCACTTCGCTGTCAGCTTCGTCCCGGATGCGCCCGCTTTCGCCACTTTCGCCGTGGACTCGCTGGGACGTAATGGAGGATTTGAAAATGTGGTACTCACGTCCACCTCGCCTGCATGTGGCGAATTCCGCTTCCAAACCGACGACCACGGCCGGCATCAATATTTTCCTAATGGTGCGGATCAGGTCACTGCCGCGGTGTGGACCATTAAAACAGACGGCAACCGGCTTGTCCTGCGTTCGAATTTCTCCGCGAACGTAAACATTCCCCCGTTTCTGTTGCTGGTCGATCAGAAGAAGAATCACGCCACACTGCTCGGCCGGCCGACCGCGGGCCCACGACAGATTCAGCTCCCGGCGGTGTTGCACTTTCCGGATCGTGGCACGGTTCGCATCACCACGCGGCAGATCGGAACGGTATTGGAATGCGACGCTCGCCGGCGGCAGCCGGAATTTTTTGTCGCTGTCCGGTTTCCCTCCGCCACCGCTGACCAACCGGTGATCGAATACGTTCTCGAGAGCACGCTCATCCACCCCGATTTGCCGGGCTTGACGGATAATCCGCTTTACGACGGCTACCGCCGGAGTTTTCTAAATCTGATCCAATTCCACCCGCGACTGCGCACACTGGCCAACAACTCGTCGAGTGACGTCTGCGGTTTTTGTCTCTGGCAATATGCTGAGCTCGCACGCCAGGCGCCACCGCTCGCGCCCGGCCTGACGGTCATGGATTTGGTGCGCGTGTCACTCGACCGCGTGCTCGCCGGCGGTCTGACTTACGGCCAGAAAGGCTACGACAAGTCTCCGGAGCAACCCGAAGCGGCCGGGTGGTCGCCTCCCTTTGATTCACTCGACACCCTACCCTCATTCGTTATCGCCGGCGCGCACGCCATCCTCGAAGGCGGTGACGCAGCGTGGGCAAAAACTAATTTTCCGCGATTCATCACCTTTGCCCGCGAGATGCTGGCCCAGGATCGTGACAGCAACGGCCTGATCGAGTATCCACTTTCCGGTAACGCGGGCAGTTGGGACGGCAGCACCGCCACGCGACCCGCCAACTGGTGGGATACGATCGGCTTCGGTCATGAAGACGCCTTCTCCAACGCCTTAGCCTACCGTGCCTGCCTGTTACTAAGCGACGCCGCCAACTCGCTTGAACACCGCGAGGAAGCCGCCAAATTCGCCGCCGCTGCCGACCGCATCCGGACCGCATATTATCCCGCTTTCTTTAATCCCGCGACCGGCGTGCTCGCCGGCTGGAGAAGCGCCGACGGCCAACTGCACGATTATTGGTTCACGTTTATTAACGGCATGGCCATCGCCTTTGGCTTGGTGGAAGAAAACGCAGCACATTCCCTGCTCGACCGCTTGCTGGCGAAGATGACCACGGTCGGTTTCGATCGTTTCGACCTTGGCGTGCCCGGCAACCTCGTGCCCATCCGGCGCGAAGACTACACCGACCGGCGACGACGTTATGGTGGCCCCGAACTCGATGACGGTTCTGACGCTTTTCAGATCTATGAAAATGGCGGCGCGACACATTGCCACTCCTACTGGCTGGTCAAGGCTCTCTATCGACTCGGCCGCATCACCGACGCACGGCGGATCTACCATCCAATGCTGCGGAGTTTCGCCGCGGGCGATTTCCAAGGGTTCACCGTCAATGGACTATCGAAGGACTGGCGCAACTGGCAGGGCGAAGGCAACGGCTACGAGGGCTATCTCTGCGACGGTTATCTCGCGCTCTTGGCGGTCGAAGACGAGTTGCGGGCCAATCGTTAGGTTGCTGCCATGTCAACTAACGCCAGCGGCGTTTTATGTTTCCCCACCACGATTTTCTCCGTGTTATTCTCAATAATGCGACACGCTCTTCCGCGCTAAGGTAGCTCAGTCGCCATTCGTCTGCGTATTGAAATTATAACCGCGGGATTCCACCAATTACGTGAGTCACTCCCCCTTTGCGGATACTTAGCGGGATGTGTATATCAGAGGCATGAAAAATACCCGCCCACTTAAATTTCCATCGAGACAGCCGAAGCGGAAATTACGTACGCGACTGACGAAGATTTCTGCTCCCAAGGCCAGCACGATCGCTGAAATTCAATCCATCTACGATTAGCCAGTGCGCATCGTCTTCATTTCTGACACCGACGGTTTTCACCGAAGCCCTGACGCTTTCTGACTGACCTCTAATCACTTCTTATAATTTCGCCGTTTACTCGAAGAATTTATGAGGTCGCGTGAAAATTTACTCCTGCCACCCCCGAAAGGCCACGATTCATGGTTATCGTTTGCGGTTCATTCGCTCTACGCCTCAACCCGTCATCTTTATCACGACTTTTTGTGGGGCAATCAACCGCAATGGCCCGAGGACGTTCAGCGGGACGATTTTGAAGCTGCCGCCCAAGCCGAGCTAGCGGAGATGCGCGCCTTGCAGACGGTCATAGGGTGGATTAAGCGGCGAACGGTTCGAAACCGGGGAGGCAGTCAGTGCCGGCGGTGATCGTGTTGAGTAGAGTTGCGGGTTCGGCCGGGAGTCGGTTCGGCTTGTTGGCAGTCTTGGCCAAAAAGATCTTTTTGGATTTGGCCCGCGGCTGACGGGTCCAATCGGATTTCATGATGAGGGCGTTGAGGCGCTCCCGATCGCACGCCAGATAGAATTGGCTCACGGAAACGGACGAGTGACCCAGGCCTTCTTTTACTAAAATCAAATCATGACCGCTGGCTTCGTATAATTTTCTCGCCCACGTCTTCCGTAGTGAATGCGTCGAGAGAGTTTCGAGGTCGCCCTGGCCAATTCTCCGGAGAACGGTGTGGATGAGTTTTTCCGCCGTCGATCGGCAGAGAGGCTTGGCCATCCCGCCGCCGGAATGGTTGCGGGAAAGAAACAAGGGCGCCTCGGGCTTGAGGTCTTCCGTCTTCGCCCGCCGGGCGAGGTACGCGGCGAGGGCGCGTTGTAGTTCCGGGCAGACCGGCACCCAACGGGTGTTCCCGTATCCGCCTTTTAGGTTTCTTGGGCGAACGCCAATCTTGGATTTAATCTGGCCGTTGGCCTCGAGGACCTGACCAACGGTCAGCGAAATAACCTCTCTGATCCTAAAGCCGGTCAGGAGCTGAGTGGTTATGACCGCACGATCCCTGGGACCGATGCGACGAATATATTTAATGAGGAGTCTTTCCTCGGTGGAAGTAAGTGAACGGGAGCCGGCCATGCATCAGAGGTGCGGATTCGCTGCGGGTGCTGAAGCGAACTTCGCTACGACGCACCGGCAACTCGCGTCATTTGAAATGACCGCGCACGCCAACGATCATTCGAAATGCCTTAACCTTACCGCGGAGAGCTCCTGTCAAATCTCATTCGTGAGTTACGCAACGGCGACGCGCTCTCACGACTGAATAAGCCACACGAATAGTCGCGGCACTGGGTGAAAGCCGTTGTTAAAAAATTTGCTGAGCGGTCGGAGATATTTCACCCTCTGTCGGTCCAGTCGCCCGTCCCGTGGTGATCAGTACGCGCTTAGCGCGTCTGGCCCGTCCCACGAGCTGAGAAGCTGTTCGGAGTGTGACGACTGGGCTTTTGATTTGGCCGAGAGCAAAAGAGAAACCCCGGCGCTTCTCGACTACTGCTAGCCTAGCATGCACCGGGGCCCGTCCACACGGGCCGGTGAGAACGCGGTGTGATATTGCCATTGGGCGTGGGAATTTAACGTACTTCCTTTCCTTGCGGTGCCACGCTCCATTTGCATAGTGGCACCAGCAATGGAACTACGTCATCTGCGGTACTTCGTAGCTGTGGCGGAAGCGCTAAATTTCACGAAAGCGGCGGCGCGGCTGCGATTGGCGCAACCGGCATTGAGTCGTCAGGTGGCAGATCTCGAAGATGAGCTGGGCGTCGACTTGCTGAGCCGCTCTTCACACGGCGTTCGCCTGACGGAAGAAGGAAAGCTGTTCCTGGCCGAGACGCGTGTGGTTCTCACCCACGTCGACGAAGCAGTCACAAAGGTCCGCGCCTTAGCGCGCGGGGAATTTGGCGAACTACAGGTAGGCTACGTGCCGCCGCTCGACCTGCATATCCTACCCCGCGCCCTTGCGGCTTTCCAGAAGACAACACCCGGCGTCAAAGTCGTACTGCGCGATCGCGGCAGCGATGAACTTTGCCAGGACCTGCGCGACGGAAAGCTCCACCTCGCCCTTATGATGCAGCCCAGCGAGGAGGCCACCGCGGGAATCAGTTTCGAAGAAGTTGGCCGCTATCCATTCTTCGTTGCCATGGCTTCAGGCCATCCGCTCTCGAAGACGAAAGCCGTCCCGTTGGCAACGCTGGCCAAACAGCCGTTGGTGGTGCTCGAACGCAAAAGGAATTCCGAGTTTCACCGGATCCTGAAATGCGTGTTCGCTCCGCTACGGCCGAACATCTCCACGGAAGCCGACAGCGTAAATTCGCTCATCACCGAAATCGGTGTCGGTCGGTGCGTGGCGGTGGTCAGCCAGCTCTTTAAGGAAGCGATCGGGAGCCGGCTCGTCTATCGCCGATTGACCGGTACCGAAACGGTTATGTGCGTCGGCATCGCGCGCGCGCAAAAAGGCGATCTCCCTCCCTCCGGGGAAAAACTTCTGGCGACAATCCGTGCGACTGCGCCGGACTAGACGGTGCTTCTGCCTCGCCGATTGAGAATGGCGCAGGCGTCGGCCAATGTCCGACTATTTCCTGATATTCCTGAAAGGCATCGCCACCAAAAAAAGGTGGTATTGGGCAGTTTTGCGTTCGGCTGATAAAGTAACTCCACGGTCGCAAACGCACCGCACTAAAAAAACAAAACTCAATCCCATCATGAATACCCAGAAATCCAATCAATCGAACAGCAGCGCCAAGAAATCCATCGTCCTCGTCCATGGGGGCTTTGTAGACGGTTCCGGCTGGGCCGGCGTCCACCGCGAGCTGAAGCGCCAAGGCCACAACGTGGTCGTGGTGCAGAACGCGACCAAGTCCCTCGCCGACGATGTCGCCACCACCAAGGCCGCTATCGAAAGCGTGAGCGGCGAAGTCGTCCTCGTGGGTCACTCCTACGGCGGAGTCGTCATCACCGAAGCTGGCACCCATCCAAAGGTCTCGAACCTTGTTTACATCACCGCCTTCGCGCCGGATAAGGGCGAATCCGTCGCGTCGCTCATCGCCAATCCCCCGCCCGGCGCGCCCGTGCCGCCGATTTTGCCGCCCAAGGACGGATACCTGTTCCTCGACCGATCGAAGTTCGCAGCATCATTCGCTGCGGACGTGGAAGCGGACACCGCAGCCTTCATGGCCGATGCACAAGTCCCTTGGGGCTTGGACGCGCTGTCGGGCGCCGTGACGGTGCCGGCTTGGAGAAGCAAGCCGAGCCACTATCTGGTAGCGACGGACGACAAGATGATTCCGCCACCGGCTCAGCGGATGATGGCTCTCCGTGCGCAAGCGCAGGTGAAGGAGTTGCCGGGCAGCCACGCGATCTACGTTTCCAAACCCGTCGAAATCGCCGAATTCATCCTGGGGGCCGCTTCAGCCTAACCAACAGTTCGAGTCCACCCGATCACCGGCGATGCGCACAAGTGCGCCGTCGGTGATTTTGTTAGGAATGTTGAAACTCAATCGTGAGAAAAGACACCGCTGTATCCGCAATAGCGTTTGTTTTTCGATAGCGCGACAAACGGCCTCCAAATTGTGTCCGTAAATCACCACCAACCATCCACCAATTTCTACCTTGATGCTGTCCGGCTCCGCTTCACCCCAACGCACTTCCAGGCAGCGTGACCATGGGAACATTCGACACTCCTTTCCATAAAAGATTCGGCAGCTCGCTCGTGAGGCACAGCGAAGGTCCTGGTCGGCGCATTACGCTCACGACCAAGCTCCCATTAACTGCGATTCGTCAGAGTGATTGCCGTTGGTCATTAGCCAACGCCCGGCGCGAATGCGTTGAGGTTGGCGCGACCTCCAGCCTGCCGCGAATGGAAGGCCCGTCGCGCCACGCGCATTCGATCATGACCGTCTTCGGCACGAGCGGGAGGCCAAATGAGTTTGTATTGAGCTGCTCCACCACGATATCGACCGTCGCCGCACCGATTGCGTTCTCGCGTTGATCAACGCCGGCGAAAAATGCCAGTTCCTTTGGCTCGAGAGGCGAAAGGGTAGCGAGGCCCACATCCTCCGGCACTCTCAAGCCTGCGGATTTCAGCCACTTCAATTCGGCACCGTTGTTGCAGAGAATCGCATCGGGCCGGAATCGTTTCATCCAGCGGAGAAACTCCGTTTGATCTTCGCTCATTAAAACCGCCGCTGGCAGCACCCGACCCATATGATCTGTCTGGGCCTCGTAAAAACCGGCGCGCCAGTTACCATCCACCCGGTAATGCATCGTGCGCGTGTTGACGAGGCCAACGCGACGATAACCCCGCTGCCAGAGTTCATGATAAGCAAAGCGAACCGAATGGTAAGTGAAACTTGCAGCGCGGTGAAGCTCCGGTGTCCGCAACGAAAACCCGAAGGTCGAAAGCGCATAGTGAGACCAGTCGAGACTGTACTCCAACTTCGTTTCAACTCCCTCGGTCGGACCGACGATCACTCCACGAATGCCACGGGCTTTAAAGATCCGGTCGATCTGTGAAGTACGGTGCCCGGTTTCATTTCTATAGAATACATCCAACCCGAAACCAAGTTGAGCAGTCCGTTGGCGCATGCCTTGATAGACGGAATTCATGAAGGTTCTGGAAGCCAGAGTGGTTCGCGGAAAGTGAAAAATGACTGCGAGAGTGGCCGTCGCACCGGGAGATCGATTGCGGGAGGCTTTAAGACTCGCCATCAGGGCGGAAACATACGGATGCGGTCGATAGCCCAGCCGCGTGGCAATTTCCTGAATGCGGGTGCGGGTTTTTTCAGCGATGCGGGCGTGATTACGCAAAGCAAGCGATACCGTCATCACCGACACCCCCGCCAGATCCGCGATCTCGCGCATGGTGGGGCGTGCAACGCTCATAAGTTTACGATTAAACTGCCAGCGGGCTTTAGTCCATTCCGAATACGTTGAGAACGAGACCACCGCGCCAGGGATTTAGTCGCGGACTTTTCCACCCCCAAAACACCATGTACTCTCCTTCTTTGGAGCTGTGCCGCAGGCACGGTTTCCCGTTCGCTCCGCTGCTTGGCATTATGGCACTCGCCTTAACCGCTTCGTCTCTTCCGGCCCAGACCAATTCTTCTGAAGCCGTGGGGACAAATGTCCCCGCCGAAACAATCAGGCTTGATTCGTTTGTCGTGTCCACGACCCAGGATAAAGGCTACCGCCCAGGCAACTCGGTATCTGCGACCCGCATCGATACGCCGATTAAAGACCTTCCATTCTCAATCAGCGCATTCACGCAGCAATTTATCAAGGACACTGCCGCGACCGATCTGTTCGACGTTGTGCGTTATGCTGCGGGAGTGAACAGCTTTTCGCGCGAATTCACCGGTGGAAATGCGCAATATACCATTCGCGGCTTCGCGCAAAGTGTCCTGCACGATGGTTTCGCCGCCGGCGATATTTTTGTCGACACGCTCAATGTCGAACGCGTCGAGGTCGTGAAGGGCCCTGCCTCCCTGCTATACGGTCAGATCCAGCCGGGTGGCATTGTTAATTTTATTACCAAGACACCCAAGGATAGTCCGTTTGTAGAGATCACCGCCGGCCTCGGCAGCTATAATTATGCACGTGGAGCAGTTGATATTAACAAGCCACTTATTGGAAACACACTCCTGTTTCGCTTCAACGGCGGTTGGGAGAACGGCCTGCAATGGGAAGAGCCGGGTAAGAACACCACCAAAATTTATGCTCCAAGCGTGGCTTGGAACATCACGCCGAATCTGGCGCTCCGGATCGGTGCGCAATCCTTTACACGAAAGGAGACGCCTCCTGCCGTTTACCGGACCAATATGGAGATTTCCACGCCTGAAAGTCTTGTCACTTCATTGTACGGTGCGGGCTTCCCCGGTTCCGCTTCAGCCCTCACCAACAAGACCGGACCGGATGCCGCCATCAGCAATGATAGCTCTGACCCGGGTTTTCTCCTGCCGTTTCCTGGGTTGCCCCGGAATTTCAACTACGGAAACGCGACTGATTTTCGCGTCACCCGGCTTCGCTCCGTCACAACCGAACTCGATGCCAAGCTGGGCAGTCATTGGGTCGCTCGAATCAACTTTAACGCCAACGACAACGATCGCCGGTATTTTCAAACCGGCATTGGCAACACATATCTGGCACCGCCGAATTCGTTGGTCTATTCGGGAGGCCAATGGAGCGTCGCTCCGCGTTGGACGGCGTTGACCGCCACTCAAAAACTGGCCGAGGAATTGGCCTTCGCCCAGCAAATCACTGCGAATATCGACACGGCTTACGCGACCCAGAATGGAACTCAGGGGCCGGTCTTGAATCCGCGCCGCCAGCGCTATCTTTTGAACTGGGGCAATGCAGTCGCGGTTCAAGGCGATCTTGCAGGCCACTATAAATTCGGCTGGGGCGAAATCAACCCGCTGGTTGGCTTTTCGTACGATCGCTCCTCGAACAGTTCGCAAACGAGTTTGAATGCAGGCAATGCGGCCGCTCCCTATTATCGGACGTGGGACGTGAACCCCAATAGCCCGAGTTACTTTATTGATCATAACCCGGCCGGATTCGTTAATTTTAACCAGCTATCGACCTATAGCGGAGGTAACGTGAATATTGGTGAAAACAAGGCGGGTTACGCAGTGATCAACGGCCGGCTGTTCAGCGACCGGCTGTTTCCCGTGCTGGGAGTTCGCTACACCAAGGCTGAAAGCAAAGGCGCGACACTGAACGCGGATCGTTCCAGAACGGCTTTTAGTGCCGCCAGACAACAGGACTACACCTCTCCACAGGCTGGCCTGGGTTTCAAAGTCACCCAGGATTCAATGCTCTATGCATCCTACAGCACATCCTTCACCGCCAATCTGGGCAATTTGCAAACGCCGCAAATCGTCAACGGAGTATGGAGGACGGTGGCAACGGGCCAACAAGCTCCCACCACGGGTAAAGGTTACGAGCTTGGCTACAAAATGGATTTCAACGACGGACGCATCTCCGCGACAATTGCAGCCTACCAGATCGAGCAGACTGACGTCGTGCAGACCTTCAATCAAATTTTGCCGACCACTCCCGAAGCAATCGGCGCCACTGTTTCCACCACGGTTCAGGGCACCGCGGTTCGAAGCCGGGGTATCGAATTGGAAGCCACATTTTCTGTGACTGAACACTGGCAGGTGTTTGCCAGCGTGGCAGAAAATGATGTGCGCAATAGCGCCGAACCTTATGGCTTTGCTTACTACTTGGGGGCTCATCCCAATGGGTCGGTAAAGACATTGGCCAATTTGTGGACCCGCTATAATTTCACCAGGCCGGGCATCAAAGGTCTTTGGGTGGGAGGCGGATTAAATTATGCGGGTGACGCGGCCGCGGATAATCGCAATCGCGATCTCATCCTGCCGGCTTATCTAATCTGGAATAGCGCGATTGGCTACGACTGGAAAATCGGCAAAACCAAAATGTCAGCGACCCTCAACGTCAAAAACATCGCGGACAAAGATTATTTCATCGCGAACCAGGAGCAAACGACTCCCCGGCAGATTCTCTTCCAGCTCTCCGCCCGCTTCTGATATCCCGGTTAAACAATCACGATCATCATCGGGAGACGGATACGCTCCGGCTCCCGACAGCGGCTCTGCATAAGCTTTCGATGCATTTAAAATCCCCCTGATTCGCGGGAGTCCATGCCTCATGATTTCCGCGACGTTTTTGCTTTCCGCCACGGCTGTGAACCGGGGTGTCTATGACGAACGCATACGCGAACGACTCGCCGGACTGGCCGATGTGACCGGCGTGATCACGCCGGTGGAGACGTGGACGCAGCACCGGGAAATTCTGGCGCGCACTGAAATAATTTTCACGAGTTGGGGAGCGCCCGTCATGGACGAGACCTTCCTTTCCGCAATCCCGCGTCTTCGGGCCGTATTTTATGCCGCTGGTACCGTGCGGTATTTTGTCACCGCCGCACTCTGGCAGCGCCGGATAAAAGTGTTCACCGCCCGCACGATCAATGCTGTTCCCACCAGCGAATATGCCGCCGCCGCAATTCTTCTTGGTCTCAAAAAATTCTGGCACTACGCGCGACTGACGCGCGAACAACGCAACTTCCCTCCCAAACACCCGATGCCTGGTGTTCATCGTCGAACCGTTGGCCTGGTCTCTTATGGCGCCGTTGGCCGGCTGGTACGCCAGCGCCTTCGATCGAGTGGAATCAAAATTATTGTATATGATCCCTATCTATTATCGGCCGAGGCCAGTCATGAGGAAGTTCGTCTGGTATCGCTTGCTGAACTTTTTATGGAAGCTGACGTCGTCTCGCTTCATGCCCCCCTTCTCGACGAGACGAGGAACCTGATCACCGGTTTCCATTTCGAGCGCATGCGACCCAATGCCGTTTTCATCAATACTGCACGCGGAGCAATTGTGAACGAAGCCGAGATGATTGCGGCGGCGCAAAATCGTCCCGACCTGCAGATGATTCTCGATGTGACGGTGCAGGAACCGCCGCCGGTGGATTCGCTGCTCTACACGTTGCCGAACATAGTCCTTACGCCCCACATCGCAGGCTCAGTCGGGAATGAATGCCGTGAATTAGGCGAGTCGATGATTGATGAATTCCAGAGATTCGTTGAAGGCAGACCGCTCAAATACGAGCTCACTCAGGCAACAGCGGATTGGATGGCTTGAGGGAAAACTTCTTCGTGTCGGCGCAGTGATGCGCTCTTAAAAGCGGACGCCGCTCACAGGTATATTGTCACACCTCCACAGCTCGGGAATTCTCAAGGCACACCTTTCCCGTGCGCCTTGGCCGCTGCCAGCTGATCAACGCTGATCGCAAAGCTTACTACGATGGATTTGCTGGTGGGCGTCTCGCTTTGGTCGGCGACACTCCGGAGCGGTACGAGCACATTGGCTTCCGGGAAGTAGGTTGCCGCACAGCCGGCGGGGATATCAAACGGTGCAACCATGAACCGCGGCGCGAAACGAGTTTCTCCTTCGAAATGACTGGTGATGTTGACGAAGAGTCCCTGCTGAAATCCCAAAGCGGTGATATCCGCAGGATTCAGAAAAACCACCCGACGCCCGCCGAAGATCCCGCGGTAACGGTCATCGAGCCCATAGATCGTTGTGTTAAATTGATCGTGGGTCCGCATGGTCTGGAGCAGGAATTGACCGGGTTTGAGATTCAGTGAACTCACTGCCGCCGTATGGAAATTCGCTCGCCCGGTCGCCGTGTTGAAAACCCGCTGCCGCACCGGATTGTTCAAATAGAATGGGCCTTCTGCGATCCGGCGGTTGAAGTCCTCAAAGCCTGGAATCACCTGCGCGATGTGCTCTCGGATGATGGCATAGTTGTCGGCCATCTCCCGCCACCGGATGGTGGTGGAAGGAAGCGCCCTGCGCGCCACGCCCGCGATGATACCAACCTCGCTCAGCAAGGATTCGCCGGCGGGATGCAACCGGCCGCGGGACGCGCCCACGACGCCCATGGAATCCTCCACCGTGACGAACTGCGGGCCGGACGCGCGGACATCCACCTCGGAACGCCCGAGGCAAGGCAGGATCAAAGCCTCTTTGCCGGTGATGAGGTGGGATCGGTTGAGCTTGGTGGCGACATGAACCGTCAGGTCGCAGCGCCGAAGCGCCTCGGCCGTGTATAATGTATCCGGCGTCGCCTGCTGAAAATTACCGCCCAACGCAAAAAACACCTTCGCCCGGCCACTATGCATCGCCTCGATGGCTTCGACCACATTCCAGCCGGTCTTGCGGGGCGGGCTGAAATGAAATTCTTTTTCGATGGCTTGCAGCAGCCATTCCGGCGGGCGCTCCCAGATGCCCATGGTGCGATCGCCCTGGACGTTGCTGTGTCCGCGGACCGGACAGACACCCGCTCCGGGACGGCCGAGGTGGCCGCCGATCAGAAGGAGATTCACGGCGTAGCGGATGGTATCGACCGCGTTCTTGTGCTGGGTGAGCCCCATGGCCCAACAGATAATCATCCGCCTGGCTCCAGCCATCATCAACCCGGCCGTTCGAATCTGATCTTCGGATACGCCGGACAGCCTGACCCAACCGGCAAAATCACCCTGCCGGATGTCGTCGGCGAACGCGTCGAAACCACTCGTGAAATCCCGCAGGAAGGTTCGATCCAGCACCGAACCCGGGTGGGCGTCTTCGTGCTCGAGCATCACCCGCGCAAGGGCCTTGAAAAGCGGCAGGTCGCCATTGAGCCGGACCTGGAGAAAAACATCCGTGAGCGCCGCACTTCTCCCCAGCAGCATGGCCGCATACTTGACAGGATTACGATATTCGCCCGGATTCGGGTTGCGCACCCGCATGAGCCCCACTTCGCGCAGCGGATTGATCGAGATTATTTTCGCCCCCCTTGCCTTGGCTGCCTCCAGGGTCGTCATCATTCTGGGGTGGTTCGTGCCCGGGTTCTGTCCGGCGATCACGATCAAGTCGCTTGATTCGATATCGTCCAAGGTAACCGTGCCCTTGCCCATCCCAATGGCGGCCGAAAGCGCGCACCCGCTCGATTCATGACACATGTTGGAGCAATCCGGCAGGTTGTTGGTGCCGAAAGCGCGCACAAACAGCTGGTAGAGGAATGCGGCTTCGTTACTCGCACGACCGGACGTGTAGAAGACCGCCTGGTCCGGCGACGGCAGACTTCGCAGCCGACCGCCGATCATCTCAAATGCGTCGTCCCACCCGATCGGATCGTAGTGATCACTGCCCGGTCGCAAGATCATCGGCTCCACCAGTCGACCCTGCAGTTCATGCCAGTGATCAGATTGCTGTCGCAGGTCTGAAATAGAATGTCGCCCGAAAAAAGCCGCATCAGCCCGTTTCGTGGTGGCCTCGCTCGCAATGGCTTTCGCTCCGTTCTCGCAAAATTCAAAGACATGGCGCTTTGCGTCAGGCGATGGCCAGGCACAGCTTTGGCAGTCGAATCCGTCCTTCTGGTTCACCTGCGCGAAGGCGATCGCGGTTCTCTTCAAACCGGCGCGTCCGACCCCATGCTCAAAACTTTTTGCGATGGCCTTGAGGCCCGCCGCGGCTTTCGGGACATGTCCGACCTTAACCGTTCCGACTTCCGGTGGCGGCACCGCGCCTTCTTCGTGCGGCTTCATATCAAATCCAGTCGTGTCCCCGTGTGGCCTTGGGCGCTCAACCGATCTGCATGCGTGTACACATTGAACCGGCCGCTCCTGACAAAACCAACGAGCGTGATGCCCGCAAAGTGCGCCAGGTCGACGGCGAGCGACGACGGTGCCCCTACTGCCACCACCATCGCAACGCCAGCAGCAGCAGCCTTCTGCATCAGCTCGAAGCTGACCCGGCCGCTCAGAACCAACACCTTTCCGGCCGGCGAAATTTCGTTGAGCAGCGCGCGCCCCACGAGTTTGTCCACTGCGTTGTGCCTACCGACGTCTTCCCGAACCAACAGGGTACGGCCCAGACCGTCGAACAGCGCGGCTCCATGAACACCTCCCGTCTCGGCAAAAGTCGCTTGGAACTGCCGTAAGGCGTCCGGCATCGCCAGGACTCCCTCACAGGATTGCACCATCGCTTGCACCGTCGCAGATCTCGGCGGCAGCAGCGGAAGTCCCGCGAGGGTTTTTCTGCCACAGAGACCACAGGCGGAATTGGTGACTGACTCGCGCTTCACGCGGCGGAGATCAGTTTGGGGCGCCCGGGCCAGACCGATGCGCCAGGTGGAGATCGACTCGCCGAGCGAGTTCCGATCGGAGCCGGAGCTGTCCGTGATATCCTCGATCCGATCGATCAGCCCCTCGGACAACAGAAAGCCGGTCGCCAGCGCCGCATCGTCACCGGGCGTGCGCATCGTCACGCCCAGCACTCGGTTCACGAGCTGCCCTGAGCGTTCATAACCTATCTCAATCGCCAGGGGAGCTTCCGCGGCAACGCACTCGCTCACCGCGGTCCAGCCGTGTTCGACAGACCAATGCAAACTCGGGTAATATCCGGTCGATACCGCGGCCTCACTGCCTGACGACTCGCGATCATCGGGTATATTCATAGTGGACGCAGAGTTTCGGATCAGAATGGAGCAAGTCGTCCATGGAAACAAACGGCTCAACCGATCGGGAGACCAACCGCACGTGCAGTGATGGAAATTCCTCCGTCTCGAATCGGGTGATTTGTAATGTAGTAGTAATTGAGATACATTTCGCGATCGCGTGATTGGGTCGCGCCAGCTGGAGCAGCGGCGAGTATAACAGATTTCCCGTGGCATCTCTTCTCACTTAAACTCGCAAAGCTATCCTTTTTTGCCGCCGGTCGCATGCAAGCGACTGGCTCATTGCAATGGCAAAAAAATTACCTGAAGTGCGCGCCTCTTCTCGACAGCAGACATTTCTCCAACACCCTTGGGGTCGCCAGTTCCCCAATGAACTCCTTCGTCATCGTACGCTGCTTGTGTCTTTCGATTGCGATTCAAGCGAGCATCAGCGCCCGCGGTAGCACGGCTGAACCGGCACCTCGTGCGGCAGACTTTGCGTGGTGGAATGAACCAGCGATTTTGGATTTGAACGGAGTCCGAATTCCGATTTCCGAAGGCTGCGTGGTCCTGGTCTTTTTGGATCCAGATTGCCCGATCGCAAATGCCTGCATCCCGGTGCTGAATGCACTCTCGGTGCAATTCAGGGGCCGCGGGGTGCGACTGGTTGGCGTCTATACCGATCCGGCTTTCGATCCAAAGCGCCTGTGGGGTCACCGTCGTGATTTCTCCATTCAGTTTCCCGTCGTACAGGACCGGAGCGGCCGCCTCGTTCGCGTGGCCGGAGCGTCCTACTCCTCGGAAGTCGCGGTGCTGAATGGTCCCGGCAAAATACTCTATCGCGGACGGATCGACAATCGGGTCGCGGAAGATGGACGGGTTCGGCCCAAGGCGACGGAAAACAATCTCCGAAATGTTCTGGAACGTCTCGGTGCAGGCGAAACCGGACCCTTTCCGGAGCAGAAAGGATTTGGCTGCTTTCTGCCCGAACCCGCCCGGCAGCGATGAGCGCACGGTCTTCAATCCGACCGGTCCTTTTCCTGGCGGTAGCCTGCGTGCTGCGCGCTGACGAACCTGTGGCCCCGACCTGGAGTCGGGACGTTGCGCCCATTCTTTTCGCGAAGTGCATTGAATGCCATCATCAGGGCGGGCCGGCCCCCTTCTCTTTTCAGTCCTACGAAGTGGCGGCCAAGCGTTCGCGTTTGGTCAGTCGGCAAATAACCGCCCGCGTCATGCCGCCCTGGCTACCGGCCGCCCCCCATGATTTCTTCGAAGGCGAACGCGGTCTGACGGAGACTGAGATCTCCACGCTGGTCAGATGGGCGAAAGCTGGAGCCCCGGCAGGCGATCTCACGGCAGCTCCGACCGCCCCCGTAGTGGAAACCGCCGGATGGCAACTCGGCCCGCCTGACGTTATCGTTCGAATGCCGCGACCATTCGCGATTCCCAGCGGACCGGGAGACATCTATCAGGCCTTCCCGATTCCCCTGCCCGAAAGTGCCATCCCGGCTGACGTCAAGAAACGAGCCCACATCCCCGACACCAACCTGCTCGGCGTATCCGCCATTGAGATTCATGCCGGCAACCGGCGCGTACTGCATCACGCCCATCTTTGGGCCGACACCAGCGGCAAAGCCCGACAGCTGGAGCCAGCACTGGGGGCCGGCTATGAAGCTTTCGGCAATCCGGGCTTTCCCGACGCGGTTTATCTGGGTGGCTGTGTGCCTGGCACCACCGCCCGGCGTCTGCCCCCTGGAATTGCCGACGCGCTGCCGCTGAACAGCGATCTTGTGCTTCAGGTTCACTACAGCCCCACCGGGAAACCTGAAACCGACCAGACGGAAATCGGCCTCTACTTCAGCCGGGAACCAGTCAAACGCACCCAGGAATGGCTGCGGCTCGGTTCGTTCAATCTTGAGATTCCGGCGGGCGCTTCAGCCTACACGGTGAACGATGAACTGACGATCCCGGCCGATTGTTTCATGCTGTCGATTTCGCCCCACATGCATTTTCTGGGTCGGGAAGTCAGCGCGCGCGCCATTTTCCCGGACGGCAGCAGCCGGGAATTACTCGCCATCCCGCGGTGGAATTTCACCTGGCAGGATCGATACAGCCTGAAGGAGCCCCTGCCCCTGCCCAAGGGAACCAGGATCCAGGCCCGCTGGATCTACGACAACAGTGAGCTCAATCCGCACAACCCGGGTTCACCGTCCCGACCGGTGCACTTCGGCCCGAACACAACGGATGAGATGTGCGAACTGCATCTCTTTGTGGTTCCCTGGTCCATCGACGACTATCCCAAATTCGGAGAACTGATGGAGCAGAAGATGGCAGAGAAAATCGGGGAGCTCAGCGCCGAGCAAAAAAAACGCTACGGGTTTGAAACCGACGGAGCGCGGTGAGGTCACACCTGGCCGCTTATCCCGGCACTGCCACGCTTTTTCCCAGTTCGGAAGATCGAAACAGGGCCTCGATCACCCCATGGATTTTTATCTGCACTGAGAACGGCGATGCAACTTCCCGACCCTCCGCAATGGCCTGTACGAAATCAATGACCGGGTACGCCAGAATCGGTCCCCAATCACACATCGGCGCGGAAGCCACTATCGTGGTGAGCGTGATGTGGTTTTCGCACCGGTGCCATTCGAGCGTCGCCGGAGCCCCTTCACCGGGCATGAAAGGTAGATTGAGTCCGCCTTCGATGCCTCTCACTTCAGCGCGTTGGAATCGTGGTCCGTGTTCGGGTCGGCGTTCCAGGCAGATGGTCAGTCCGCTTCGACAAAGAATGCGCGCGGCGTATCCCGTCTCAAGGCCGGAGCCTTCGTCGCCCCAATAATCGACCTGCCCCAACACTTCGACGGGATCGAAAAGATCACCCAGCAAATGACGCAACCAATCCAGATCATAGACACCCCAGTCCATCAGCAAGCCGCCCCCGCTGGTAACCGGACTTCGTTTCCATGCCGGAAGCGAAGCGAGCGGTGGCGGTAACTCCAAGGAATTGTTCAGTCGCACGGTCTGCACTCGACCCAGTTTCCCCTGCCCAATCAGTTCCCTCGCCGCCCGAACTGGCGGACAGACCTGAAAGCGACTCGAGCAGCTCGCGAGCATGAGTCCGGAATATTTTGCCTGCAGCGCTGCGAACTCACGCAATTCCGCGAGGCTCATCACGAGAGGTTTTTCGCAGACCACATGTTTTCCCGCCACCAGCGCCGCTTCCATCATCGGGCGATGCAGGTGGGGCGGAGTGGCAATGTAGACTGCATCAACCTCCCCGATCTTCAGCAATTCGCGATAGTCAGGGTACGCTTTAGCTCCGTCGAACTCGCGAGCAAGCCCGGCCGCGCTGGCTGGATTGCTGCCCGCGACGGCGGTGACGCGACAACCTTCCAGCGCGCGCAACGCCGGTAGGATCATCCGGATAATCTCTCCGGTTCCGATTATACCCAGTTGAATAAAACCGTGCTCCCGAGGTTGCGAAGTAGGTGAAAGAGCCATGTTGAAAGAGAAGCAAAAGTATCAGCTGCAGATCAGGCATGGTGCTGCATCCGCCGCCGGTGTTCCGCCGGGCTGTGCCCCATCAGGCGGGTGAAGACGCGATGGAACTGCGCGTAACTGTGGAATCCGGCTTCATAAGATGCGGCCAGCGCCGTTAAACGATTGCCATTGCCGTACCGCTCGAGAAATCGCTCGAGCCTCAGGCGGTTGCGGTACTCGGCAATGCCCAGCCCGATCTCAATCTTGAACCGGCGGCTAAGTCGCGCGGAACTCAGGCCGGCGCGCTTCGACAAGCGACCCAGCGATTCGTCGGATTCGCCGCGCCGCAACATCTGCAGCGCATTCTCCACGGCCGGATGCAGGGTCTGATAGTGCGGTGTACCTGCCGTCTCCGTGAAACGCTCCCAACTACGCAGGAGCAGATAGCGCAGGCCGGCATTGAAAATATCGAGGCGGCCCTCCGTCCGAAAAAGCTCTCCACAAAGTTGTGTGAGCGAAAGAGCATCCTGGTTGGCCAGGCTCTTGCAGAACCGGCCCGCAGGATCTTTTTCCGTGAGGATTGTCGCGGGCGAATTTTGCACGGCCAGCCGCAAGCCCGTCGGCGTAAAGACCACGACCCACATTTCGTAGTCGGGGGAACGATCGATCAGCTGGTGTTCCTGCGCCGGGAAAAGCCACACGAGATCATGAGCCCGCATTTCATAGCGTCGATCCCCCAGGATGTAGCTGGCCCGGCCCGCGGTCACCAGATTCAGCTCCAGCTCGGAATGCTTGTGCATAGGCCGGACCGGTGCCTGGCTGGCCCGGTAGAACCAGACCGCCCCGTGGGTTTTCTTCGGCAGATCAAATTTCTCGAACATACGCGACGCGACAAATAGTGATAGCTTCCGTCAGCAACCAACCGAACTTGCACCGTGCAGTAATATTTGCCGAGCTTTTTTGCAGGGCGGCTCCGTCTGCCGACGGTTTTTTCCCACGGTACCAGAGGAGAGGTCTTCGCGCGGTCGGCAAGAAATGATAACATTTCGCGATGCAATGAGAAGACGCCACCGGCGGTCTTTGCTACGTTGGGCGACTCCCCCAACCCATGTCTTCTTCCCTTCCTAAAATCACACTGAGCGACGCCCAGCTTCGCCAGTATCGCGACGAAGGTTATGTGCTGCTCGGCCGTGTGCTGAGCGACGACGATCTCGCCGCGCTGCGTGCCGAGGAGGCGCGATTCCGCGCCAACCTCCAACTGAGCGACGCCCAGAAAAGCCAGACGCTGTTCTTCAGCCAGGTCTGCCCCTACTCCGACGTTGTACGCCGGGTCGGCACCAGCGGCGCCCAGCTGGATCCCGTGTCGCAGCTGATCGGCCCCGACCTCATGCTCTGGTTCACGCAGTTCGTGACCAAGATGCCGGACGGCGCCAGCGGCAAATCCGAGTTTCCGTGGCATCAGGACAACGGATACGTGGCAATCGAGCCGGCCACGAACATCACCGTCTGGATCGCGCTTGACGACGTGGACACGAAAAATGGCTGCGTGTGGGTCGACCCGAAAAGCCACCTCAAGGGATTATTGCCTCACCGGAAAAAGAGCGCCGACAGCTGGTTTCTGGAAATCAAGGTGGAAGGAGATGGCGTACCCGCAGTCATGAAGGCCGGCGAAGCCGTGGCCTTCACCGGACTGACGCTGCACCGGTCAAAGCTCAACCATACCGACAAACCCCGCCGCGCATTCTTCTTTGAATACTGCGATCCCGCCGCGGTTGCCATCCCCATGGGCGACCACCAGGACAATCCTTCCGCCGCGCCGCGAACGCCCGTGATCCGCCGGGCCGGCACGTGGCTGGCGCGCGGGCAGCTGCCGCTGCCGCCCAATAACAAATTCGAAGTCTAATCCGGCAATGCAACTTGCCGCTTTTTCCCGCGATCACCGACCCGTATCACGCCTCGGCTTCGGTGCCATGGGGCTGGCCGGCTGGTTCGGCGCCTACACCGACGAGGTGCTGATCGCGAGCGTGCTGCATGCGCTTGAGTCGGGCATCAACTTTATCGACACAGCCCGCGCGTATGGGCGCTCCGAGGAATTACTGCATCGCGCGCTCAAGCAATGGCGCGGCGCCGCGCCCTTCATCGCCTCGAAAGTGAATCCGCTGGGTCCCAATACCAAGTGGGGGCGGCCCGAATCCGTGGAGACAGTGTTCCCAAAAGGACACATCACGCGCGAAATCGACCTGTCGCTACGCACTCTAGGCGTCGAGCGCATCGACCTGATGCAGCTGCATGTCTACTGGGGGACGTGGGGTATCGGCGGATACTGGCTCGATGAACTCGATGTAGCGCGCCGGGCCGGAAAAATCGCCCTCACCGGCATCTCGATCCCCGATCACCGCCACGACGTGGCTCTCCCGCTGGTGGCCAGCGGTCGCATCGATTCCGTCCAGACCATCGTCAACGTCTTCGACCCGTTCGCCACCGACTGCCTGATCCCCTTCTGCCAGCAGCGCGGCGTCGGCGTTATCGCGCGCTGCATCCTGGACGAAGGTGGCCTGACCGGCTTTCTCGCAGCCGACACCAAGTTCGATTCGACGGATTTTCGTTCGCAGTACTTCGATGCCGGCGGCCGCGACAACTACCTGAAGCGCGTGCAGGCCCTGCGGCAGTTTGTTCCGCAGCACGCCTCGTCCCTTGCCGCCCTGGCCATCAAGTATGTGCTCGCCCAACCCGGCGTCACCACGGCCATCTCCTCCATGCATGTCACCAAACATGCCGACGAGAATTTGCGGGCGCTCGACGAAGCTCCCCTCGACCCCTCAGTGGTGGAAACACTGCGCCTGGGCCACCGCTGGACGCGCAATTTCTACGAAACCAAATATGTCTGAGTCCCGGCCACCGCCGGTTCCGGAAACCGGGCACGTCCGATGGGCCGAACTTCTGCCGGACGAATTCCGTGCACGTCGCGCGCGCTGCCCGCTCGCGTGGCTGCCGCTCGGCCTTTGCGAACCGCACGGCCACGTGGCGGCATTCGGCCTCGATACCATAAAAGCCGACTGGCTGTGTGACGAAGGTGCGCGGCGTTACGGCGGCATCGTCGCCCCGACGCAAGGCTGGCATATTCATGAAACCGGCTATCACGCCCGCTGGCTCGAGGAGGTCATCGGCGAGGAGGCCGCCGAGATCGGTACGCTTCCCCCTGACGTCCTGCTGCGCAGCTTTCTCTTTCAGCTACGCGCCCTGGCCAACGCTGGTTTCCGCGCCGCCATCGTACTGAGTGGACACGCCGGTGGAAATCAGCGCGACTTGCGCCGCGTCGCCGCAGCATTTTCCGCCCGCATTCCGTTCGCCACCGCGATCTTTGCCGACCCGGATCTGGTCGAGGGAAAATTCACGGGCGATCATGCCGGCAAGTTTGAGATCTCCCAACTGCTGGCCATCCGCCCCGACTTGGTGGATCTCAGCCGGATCACCCGCGGTCGTGAACCCGGCACCGGCGGTCGCTTCGCACTGGGTGACGATGCCGGGCAGGCCACACCTGAACTCGGCCATGCCATTCTGCAAGCCCAGCTCGACGCGCTCGGCGGCGCCGTGGAAAAACTGCAGGGCGCACTCACCTCCACGGCGGCACCGCGTGTCAGCCTGACCGAAACCGAAAGCATCTGGCACTCGATCATGCTCGACCAGACACCGTTCGTGACCGCCCAGCCGCTCGCCGGGCAAACGCCCGTGTCCCCGGCTTCGCGCTGGAAAGCCGGTGAATTTTATTCGCGCAGCTGAGCCGCGCTTTCCTGGCGCGAACCGCTTACCCCGATGCAGACCAAGCGAATTCTTTTCGATCAGCCGGGCCACGTGGCAATCGCACGAAACGGGGCCGCGCCCGTTGTTGAAAAACCGACCGAGCTCGTCGTGCGAAATCTTTATTCACTGGTCAGCCCCGGCACGGAACTCGCCTGCCTGACCGGCCGGGAATCCTGGTTTCCCCTGCCGGGCACGCCCGGCTACGCGGCGGTCGGCGAAGTCCTGGCCGCCGGCGCGGCCGTCACCCGCTTTGTCCCCGGCGACCGTATCCTGACGCACGGCCCGCATGCCAGTTGCTTCAAGATCGACACCACGGATCGATACACCGGCACGAGCGTCAAAATCCCCGCCGGCCTCCCGCCGGAGCAGGCGGTGTTTGCCCGTATGGCCAGCATCGCACTCGCCGCGATCCGGACCGCCCGCATCGAACTGGGTGATTGGGTACTGGTCACGGGCCTCGGGCTCGTGGGCAATTTCGCTGCACAATTCGCCACGCTGCAAGGCGCCTGGGTCATCGCCACCGATCCCTGTGAGCAGCGCCGGCAGGCCGCCCGCAACTGCGGCCTGAAGCACTGCCTCGACGCCGCGGCATCCGACTGGCGCGAGCAGGTGAAGGAAATTCTCGGCACCTCGCCGCTCGATTGTTTCATCGATGCCACCGGGCTTGCCTCCGTTATTACCGAGGCCACGGAACTCCTGGCTCCCGGCGGCGAGGCGATTTTGCTGGGCACACCCCGCCAGCCCTGGACCACCGACGCGACTGAAATCTACCGGCGCATTCATCTTCACAGCTCGGTCCGGTTCAAGGGGGCGCTCGAATGGCTGTATCCGACTTTTAAGAACGAGTTCGCGAAGCACTCCATCGAACGGAACACCGGGATCATCCTCGAGCTGATTCTACAGGACCGGCTGAAAATCGCGCCACTCGGCACGCACAAGATCGCGCCCGAAGACGCTCCGGAGATTTACGCCGGCCTGCGGGAGCGCAAAGACGACTACCTCGGCGTGGTCTTCGACTGGACCTGAACGTTTCACCCCCGGCTTCCGCCCCTACCCCAATCATGAAACATTCCGCGACCTGCCTGGCGCTCGGTTTGACTCTTTTCAGTGGCTTCAACGTGGTTTCAGCCGCCGACGCCACTCCTGTGGCCCAGTGGTCGTTTGAGGACCCGACGGCGGCGCTGGCACACGATTCCGCTTCCAAGCGGAACGACATCGTCTCTGGTTTTGCCAAACGAGCACCCGGCGTGCACGGACATGCGCTCCGGCTGGATGGTTACACCACCGCCGTGATCCGGCCGGCCGCGCAAGCCCCGCATCTGTCAGGGGGCGCAACCTTCGAAGCGTGGATCGCCCTCGAAGCGTACCCCTGGGGGCTTTGCGCCATCGTCAACCAGGCGGACCAGCCGGACATGCCGGTGATCAATCAGGAGGGAATGGCCCCGACGCTGACGCCGGAAAAAGATCCGACGGCCGGCTATTTCTTCGGCGTGGATGCGAACGGACGGCTCATCTTGCAACTGTCGCTCGACGGCAAGTGGGTGACGTGTCGCGCGGAACAAAAGATTCTCCTCCTCCGCTGGACGCACGTCGTCGGGGTTTATGATGCCACGGCGCACCAGGTAGTTCTTTACCTCGACGGACACGAAGTCGGGCGCGGCGCGGCTTCGGGACCGCTGAACCCGGCCCCGGCCGCCGATCTGCTGGTTGGCCGGAATCACAAGCCGCGTCCACCTGAGCATCCGATCCGCCTCAACATTCCTGCGCTCTACGGGATCGAGGGACTGCTTGATGAAGTGAAGATTTACGACCACGCGCTTTCCGGCGCGGAAATAGCGCAAGTGTTCGGCGAAGTGACTCCCCCCGCGGACACCGGCCTGAAATTTGCCCACCTGCCCGAGGCCGCGACCGGCACCGGACGTTTCGGCGCCTACTACACGCAGCTCAAATATAACGAAACCTGGGATGCACTCCGCCGGGAGGGTCCGGCCAGCGACGTCGTCGTGTGTTTCGACGAACATCCGTGGCAGTTCATTTTCTGGCGCGGCACCAACTATATCCCGCATTGGGTGACCGAGAACGGAATCTGGTACACGAATGAGTTCAACGAGACGTGGGGCAACGGAGCTCTCGGCTGTGCCGAGCCGATGTCCGACAAGCAGGCACGCCATTCGCGCGTGCAGATCATCGAGGCCACCGACGCTCGCGTGGTGGTGCACTGGCGTTATGCATTGGTGGATACCCGCTATGTGTTTCCCCTCCAGGATCCGCTGACCGGCTGGGGCGATTGGTCAGACGAATATCACATCATCTATCCGGACGGCACAGGCGTCCGCAAAATCCAGCTCTGGAGCAGCCGGCCGCTGGACCCCCACGAGTTCCAGGAATCCATCGTCCTCATCCCGGCTGGATCACGGCCGGAAAACGTGATCGCAACCGAAGCCGTCACCATGGCCAATCTGCGCGGCGAAGCTCATACTTATTCGTGGGCTGACCATGCACCCGACAAGCTAGACCTGCCCGCGCAAGCGAACATCGAGATCATCAACACCAAGTCGAAGGCCAAACCCTTCCTGATCGTATCCGACGAGCCGTTTGAATTGTACGGCCAGACCCACGCCTCGCCGGCGTTCCGTCCCTTCAACATGGAGGTCAAGCGGGAGAACTCGATCTTCCCTTGGTGGAATCACTGGCCAGTCGCGCAAATTCCCTCGGACGGCCGCTGGGCGACCGAGCCGGATCGCATTGCCCATTCTTCGCTCTCCACAGGGCTGGAGTGGAAGAACTGGGAAGTGACGCCGAACTCCCGCACGCGAATCATGCTGCAGGGCCTGACGGAGAAAAGCCCCGCCGGGATGGCTCGACTGGGCCGGTCGTGGCTACGCGCTCCGGCCATAGCCAACTCGGGCGCCACCCCGCTTCACGCGCGCTACGATCAATCAGAACGAGCCTATGTTATTGAGAGCGAAGCCGCGGCAGCCGGCGGGAAAATCGAGTTTACACTCACTGCAAGTGAAGAGCAGCCGCTCGTAAACCCAGCGTTCATCTGCAAGGCGTGGCCGGCGACGGGAGCCGGGCTGCGGGTGAACGGGAAAATCATACCGCCCGGCCGCGATTTCCGAGTGGGAATTCGTCACGGCCTGGAAACCGACGATCTCATCGTCTGGCTCAAGCTGGACTCAAATGAATCAACCAACGTGCAGATCACGCCGTCTGGAAACAAACAATGAAGCCACGCATCCGATGCACTACTTTACCCAATACCTTAAATTTGGACGGACTCTTCTTTTACTCGGATGCCTCAGCCTGATCAGTTCCATGACCGCCTCGCCCATCACCGTCATCGAACCTGAAGCAGGCACGACCCGCGAGCGTCTGGCGGCACGCGAAGTACGCCGCTATCTCTACCTGCGGACGGGCTCTGTGCCGATGTTGACCAAACAGCTCCCGGTCAACGGCCCAAGCGTCCAGCTGCTGCGCGCCAACGATCCACTTGTCCAGCGACTGCTGGACCCCGCCTCATTGACCGAAGCCAAAGCCTTGCGCCCGGAGGAGTATTTGCTTCGCACCGTCAATTCCGTATCCGGACGAAGGATATTAATCGTCGGCGGCGATGATACCGGCCTGCTGTATGGAGCGTACCGGTTTTGCGAGCTGATCGGCGTGCGATTCTATCTTCATGGCGATGTCGTACCTGACCGGCGGCTGGCTGGCGATCTGCCTGCGGTCAACGAGAGCGGTCATCCGCTTTTCGCCCTGCGCGGGCTCCTGCCCTTTCATGATTTTCCAGAAGGCCCCGACTGGTGGACCCGGGACGACTATCGCGCCCATCTTGCGCAAATGGCCAAGCTGAGAATGAATTTTTTTGCACTTCATTGCTACCCGGAAGACGTGCCTCGCGCAAATCCGGAGCCGCATCCCGAGCCACTGGTCTGGATCGGACCGCCACAAGATCTGAACGCGGACGGTGGGGTACGTGCAAGTTATCCGGCGTTCTGGGCTGCAACCTCGCGTGACCGTTACTGGGGCTATGATCGGATGACGACCAGCGAGTTCAGTGGGGGAGCCAGCCAGCTTTTTGCCCGCGATGAACAGGCCAGCGAGATCTTCGCCGACCTGCCAATCCCGTCACAAACCGCTGATCAATCCAATCTGGTATTCGACCGCGCTGGCGCGCTCCTCGGAAAAACTTTTGCCTTCGCCCGTGCCCTCGGCGTGAAAACCTCTGTCGGGACGGAAACGCCACTGACCATTCCCCAACCGGTCCGCCAAAGACTGCAGAAATCCGGTCTTGATCCCTCCGACCCCAAGGTCGTGCAAGCGCTCTACACCGGGATATTCAAAAGAATTCAGGAACAATACCCCGTCGACTACTATTGGCTCTGGACACCCGAAAGCTGGACGTGGTCCGGAAACAACGAACAACAGTATGCGGCCACAGTCGCGGACATCCACTCCGCCCTCTCTGCGCTCGAGTCATTGAAGCATCCCTTTACCCTGGCCACCTGCGGCTGGGTGCTGGGCCCCGGATTCGACCGCACCGCGCTCGATCACGTTCTGCCAGCGGAGATCCCGATGAGCTGCATCAATCGCGAGGTCGGTCATGATTTCAACGAACGCGGTTTCCGGGAGGTGAAGGGTCGGCCAAAATGGACGATTCCCTGGCTGGAGAACGACCAGAATCTGACCTCACCCCAGTTGTGGGCCGGCCGCATGCGTTACGATGCGGTTGATGCGAAGGCCTTGGGATGCACCGGACTGCTGGGATGCCACTGGCGCACCAAGATCCTGGCCCCCAATGTCGCCGCTCTAGCCAGTGCAGCATGGGACCAATCGTTCGCGCCGCCCGACTGGGATCTTCGGGCCCGAGTCGACGCCGGTGGACTTCATGCAGGCCGCGTCATTACTGCATCAGAGCCGGTGGATGGAGCCGAAGGCGATGAAGCCGAGGTTTGCCGGACGATGCTGGAGGACGCCCACGACATCTATATCATGGGAGTGCCCAATGGCCGCTACAGAATCACCCTGCTGTTCAATGAGACCCAAGCCACGCGCACCGGAACGCGCGTGTTTGATATCGCAGTGCAGGACGACACACTCGTGCAGGATCTCGATATTTTTGCGAAGGCCGGCCGGAACCATCTCCTCAAGCTTGGACTCCCCGAGATCCCGATTGGAGATTCCCCGCTCCATCTCCATTTCACCCCGCATGCGGGAGAGCCGAGCATTGCCGGCTTTGGCATCGAAGGGCTCACGCGGGAAAGGCAGGATTTCTCGCTCTGGATAAACCTCGGCGGCAATTCAGTCGGGAAGTTTACGAATGATTACACCCGGGACAAACCGCCGGCAGCCGTACGTGAGCGCGCCATGCCGGTCGCAGATCTCTACGAAGATTTCGCACGGGCGAACTTTGGAGAGGAAGCGGGTGCTGCAGCAGGACGAATTTTCACCCAAATCGACGGATACGGCCTGCCACAAAGCTCCCATTGGGACGTCGGCCCAGGCGGAATCAAGCCGCTGAAAAT
>Ga0307508_10000219_pt1 | contig 69540 bp, 90 predicted proteins | sample 9_EM_MG_FD_203089 | JGI IMG/M metagenome (GOLD analysis project Ga0307508, IMG submission 203089) | Populus trichocarpa ectomycorrhiza microbial communities from riparian zone in the Pacific Northwest, United States - 9_EM | ecosystem: Host-associated > Plants > Roots > Unclassified | place... | reverse complement strand
GGGTTTGCAATATTTTTTTTTTCATTTTTTCTTTCTTTCGATTCGAGACTACCGGGGCAGTGGTGATAGTGGCCAGGTAGTGGACAGGAGTGATAGGAAGAGAGGAGGAGAGGTGGAGAGGAGGAGAGGTGGAGAGGAGGAGAGGAGGAGGGCTGTCTCCAGCAGGTTGACGCTCTCCGCCCAGACGTCCCAGACGCGCCTCTCTCCTCCTGTCTGCACCTCACCCACCCACTCTCTCCAGCTACTCTACGTACATATTGCACATACAAACGGAGCATTAAAAGCAAAGAAGAAGAAGAAGAAGAAGAAGAAGAAGAAAAGAAAAACAAAAAAAACAAATCGACCCAACCGTATCCCGTCATCGCGCATGTCTCCCACCAAAACTTGCCGGCAACAACGCATCCGTCCACATCCATCCATCCATCCATCCGTCCGTCCGTCCCCGCCCCCTAGAAGCCCAGAAGTCCGGAAGTCCAGAAGCCCAGTTCCCAATCCGCGTCAACACCCCAGCGAAGCCGTGGAGGCGGGGACAGCTAGATAGCTGTCTAGACCATCTAGCTATCTATGTACATAGCTCGGGAGCTCCTGGCGGGTGAGTGCGGGGGTGGGTGCGGAGTGCATACATGCATGCACGTATGCAGGGCTTGGCTGGGGAGATAGCTAGATATCTAGATACGATACGGGTATGTAGCAGATAAGGGATAGCTGGCCGGTTAGGCGGGGGTACGTAAGGATGAACAGACCGGACTGCTCGGGGAGGTCGTCAGTGACGCTGCAACTATTTGCGGCGGTTGCTGCGTGCTGCGGATACGGATTTGGTCGTGTTGGGGGGCCGCTGCAGAGTGGAGCCTTTCGTCGAGTATAGATAGATAGATAATAGCAAGAGAGAAGAAGAAGGCCCCCGCTGCATGCTCCGCGTAGAGTGCGTGGAGCGGCGTACTCTACGGCAGAGTAGAGCGCATAGACGCAGTGTGGATATCTATCTGTCTTTCCGGACGAGGAAGCTGCGTCGAGGGCAGGGGGATGGGATGGATGTCGACGGACGGCTGCGGCGCTGCCGTCGGGCGCAGTCGTGCGGGTGGTGGTCAGACATCACGCACGTCCGCAGAGGGGGCTGGATGTCTGCAGATCTCGATACTCTTTTGATTGGACAATCTCATGGCGAAAGGTAGAAGTACACTTACTTACATACATACATACAATACATACATACATGCATACAGATCATCGTGAAGAACATGTGCAAGAGGAGAAAAAGAAAGAGCAACGGAGAGAAAGGGGGAAAGAAAGAAAGAAAGAAAAAAGGAACGCAAAAAATTAACTTGACAACTCCATCTAAGTATCGCCCCCCGCCGGCCAAACCAAGATAACGCCGCAAAGATCCATAGTCAAGTGAAGAAAAGGACGGGAGTACCAAACTCCCAAGTAAACTGGGATTACACGCAAAAAAAAAAAAAATAGAAAAAAAAATCTAATCGTCCCTCCTCCCAGCCTTCCTCGCCTTCCTTCCCTCCTTCACCAGATCCTTCATCGTCTCCTCAAGCGCGGCCATCTTCGCCAAGACGAGTTTGCTCAGCATCACGTCTGCGCCGGTTGCCATCGCCATCTGCGTCGCAAAGCTGGACGGCACCATCCGCAGCGTCTCTTCGGCGTCTATGTTCGTGAGCGTAGGCGTGGAGTGGATATCGCGTCTGGAAGAGCCAACGATCGGGCGCGGGCGCGGTATCGCAATCTTGGGAGGTGATTTTCGGCCGGGTGAGCTGGTCTTCCGTTTTGCCACTGCCGAGGACTCCGTGCTCGAGGGGGACGAGGACGAAGCGCTGTCGTGGCGTCGGAGGGGAGGAATGGAAAGGATCGTATTGCTAGATCCGGTGCGCTCGTGGTGGCGGTTCGGGCGGCGCGGGAACGGGAGAAAAGTGATGTGTTCTTCCCCTGGCTCCGGCGACAAAGCCCGCGGTCCCGAAGGCGTATCGATGCCGGAAAGCTCAGGCGAGTAGAGGTCGAACTTCTCGTTGCGATCGTGGCCGTGGTCGTGCGTGGACTCCTCGTTTGTTTCGTCGCCGTCCACAGAGTTGGCTTCGTTGTCGGCATCGTCATCGGTGCGGACTTCAAGCGTCTCCTTGTATGTTCCCTTGGGTACATCGGGATCCGAACGGGGCCGGCGCAGGGAGAAGTCGCGAGGTGCGAGACTGCCCTGGTCCATGGCGCCGTAGTCGCGGATGCTGTTGAACCGTTGATGCCCTCCCCTTCCCCGTCGGAGTCCCCTTCTCAACATGCTCGCTCGGCCGAATCCTTCGGCTTCTGTTGGCGGGGAGGCTGCGAGAACCGTGTTCATCCAGGAATCCACATTGTCGCCCTGTCCGTCGACGTCGCTTTGCTCGCCGCCATGTAGTGTAGCTCCGCGATATGGTCGCGCAAACACCTGCTCGAGGACACGCTCCTGCTGGGTGCTTGAGACCACCGAGCGCTTATGGCGCAATCGCTTCATCGCGGGATTTAGAAGGCTGACACTTTCATCGCGCGGTTTGAAGGCGGCCATGGTTCTCTTGGAACCCGTGTTCATCCTTGAGATTGCGTCGCAGGGCACGAAGGTAGCATTGCGTAGCATCGTGCGCTCGTAAAGGTAGATGGCGGCCAGCAGTGGTAGGTGTGTTGCTTTGACTACGGTCCTGTTCATTCGAACGAAGCGGCGGAAAGGCATGACATAGCGAAGAGGGTGAAGGAGCCAGGCGATGATGTTTGTGGGTGCCAGGTAGGAGAACATGGCCTCGTTTTTGACCAGCGTGATAGTATTCACCGCTACGAGGAACTGGTGTTCTGATCCGATGTCAGCACCGCTCACTGTGGGGAGTCGGACTAGCTACCTTCGACGCTGTTGGCGGCCACTTGTGCAAAACTGTTGGTGAGAACAGTGATGAGAATGGTGACGATCAAAAAATGACAGATGATCAGAAAAGCCACCAAAAGGAATTTTCCCAGCGCCTGCGGTCCATGTCAGCGAGTTCCAAGGCGGTCTATTGGTAGGAATCTCACGTTGTAATTATCCCAAGTCTCCCACGCCTGGAAAAAAAATAACAGGTCAGCGATGGTCCAGGGGATATGCGGTGCTCTGAACGTACAGCAGGTGTGAATCCCATCACCATCTGGAACAGAGCGTAGGACACGTCCTGTGCCGACGAATATTCCCTGGCAAAGCTGAAAGTGAAGGCGACGAAGAAACCAGAGCAGCTGATTACGATCAACACCAATAAGGCAATCATGTCTGCCGCCATGATGCTAGAGAGCTGTTAGCTTCCATCCGTTCAGCCCGTCCACTCGGGAAGCACAAACCGGAATGCAATGATCAGTTGGCTGAAGTAGCGGTAATGGTCCAGGACAGAAAAGATCCGCGGAAACAAGAAGATCGAGCAAGATGCGAGGATATCAAAGCTCCAATCGGTGATATAGTTCCGTTCGCCAGGCGTGAAACGTCCGACGATCCTCAGCGCGTAGAAACTATCGTCATGTTAGCGCCTGCGACCGTGGTTTTTTTTTTTTTTTTTGTTCGGTGGGCTCCCACGTCATGAAAAGCAAGAAAATGATAAAGTCGAAGGCGTTCCACATGGAGAGGAAGTATAGTGTGACTCCGGACTCGTTGAAGTCCGCAATTTCGTCCTGGAAGCAAGTAAGCACCCATTCACGACCGGGCTCCTGGGAACCGTACGATCATGAACCCGAATGACCATAGCCAAAACAGAACTTCGAGCGGCGTGATCGTGTAAGACCGTTCAGCCAGGACCTTTAGATGGCTGCATAAAGTCAGATACAAAGCCCGATAAATTCGAAGGGCCGCACTCACAGGATCAACAGGATGGCCAGAGAAAAAGTAGAGAAGATGTGTCGATATCGGGGGATCCTGAGCCTAGAAAGTTTGAACAGACTGGCGTGTTTGCCATCGTAGATCGTGGCAGTCCTGCGCTCCATCGGCCTTCCATCACGGTGCAGCTGGTCGTACGCCGAATGAAATACGATGTTCCCCGCCCAGATGGATTCGAGGTGTTGGATGACCACCGGATTGGCGATGAATTTCTTCGCCTAAGCCAGATGTCAGCAACATCTCTCTTGCGTCCGAGAGCGTGCCCAGAGCCTACCTGAGCCCGTATGGCGATCTCCAGGGCCGAGATACGACTAGCGGTCGCGGTTGGCGATCGCTTCGGTGCCGCCGGTCCGGATTTCTGGTCTGCGGACACAGTCTGCTCCATTCCCTGCAACGGATAGAAGTCGTAGCTCAGCGCATCGATCTGTCGGGGCATTAGCGAGATCCGCGGTACCTGGCGCGATGGGTGTCGTACCAATTCTCTCGCCGAGAACTCCTTCAGAAACTTGATGGCCAGCAGTTCGCACAGCAGGGCTCTAGTTTTCGACGTTGCGGCATTCCTCGGATTCTCTTCGGCCTCCTTTCTGAACTGCAGACAGTTGGCCATCAGACTGTAGATGATTCCCTTCGACAGCCTTCCTTCCACCTGCAGGAGCCGGCCCAGGACCGGCTTGACGATGAAGCTCGAAACCTGTGGCGACCGCAGCTGGTCCCATGTGAGCGAAGTGTCCAGCGTCCGCTGGACGTCTTCCCTTATGGTGTGAACGAGGTTGTAGACTGGTATTGACTCTGCGAATCGGAGCCAATCAGTTCCTGCAGGGATTGTTTGGGGTACATCATGTAGCCGTTGATATGCGTACCAAGATCGGCAGCGAAGATGGGTAGGAGAGTTGTCGACTGCCCGGGCTCGCTGTCTTCGTACTCCGCCGAAGAAGACTGGTTTTCGCACTCCTCTCCCTCCCCGAAGGATTGGTAGCCATTCCGCTTCAAGACGGGGGGATTGAATCCTGACGACAGAAGGGCTGAATTTGAGCGCTGGCGGTGTATTCGTGGGTGTAGGAGCGCTGACAACATTGCCGACGGACAACGGCAACAACAACAACAGCAACAACAACCGCAACAACAACAACAACGATGACGATGACGGCAGCAAAGACCACAAGAGAAGACCAAAGGGAGGCAAGCAGGCGGCGGTAGATATGCGGATTCCTAGAGTTATGGCTCCGTGGGATCTCGAGCGAAAAAAAGGGGAGAACAGTGGATATTCCGCCGCCCTCCCGTAGGTATTTATCTCTTCGCTCCCATTCCCGACAGACCCGCCATGTACTCGTACCTGCTCAGCACCCCACGGCACGGACAGGCTGGTGGCGATGCAAATTTTCTTTTTCGCCGTGGTGGATTTCCGTAGATATCTCTTGCGACAGAGTGCGCGGTGTAGCCGCGATAAGAACAACGCTGAGAAGAGGAGCGAAACAGGTAACTCGACCAGAGCGATAAGCAAGTGTGAGGAGTTTTTTTTTTTTTCCTTGCCGCGGATCCACACCAACAACCTCGCTCGCTCCTCGGAGGTCGACCGCGCTCGGAGGGAGCAGCTTGGAGGGTTGGGCACAACAGCCAGGCAGCTTGGGGCAGCGGACAAAGCAATAGAGAGGATCGCCGTTGCTCATTGCGCTGATTGCGCATTGATTGGATGCATGGGGCACACTGGGAATCTGGGGGGCGTGGGCCGGCTGCAGTTGGTGGGTTGCGCGTGGAACGGCTTCAACAGGAGAGCGCATCCTCTCTCCGCTTGCGTGCCGAGAGCGCCGTCTGCAGGCGTAGATACGCTGTGGTGGCCGACCGTTCACGGCTGCCTTTGCCTGGAGAATCTTCGGCCACGCCCCCCCTTCTCTCTCTCTCTCCCTCTCTCCCTCTCTCTCTCCCTCTCTCTCTCCCTCTCTCTCTCTCCCTCTCTCTCTCCGCACCCCGTCGGCACTCGCCCTGCCCGGCACTCGCTGGGCCCAAAGATCAGGAACGTGCGTGCATATAGTCAAGCCCGAAGCGGAAACGCAAAGAAACCCAAGTGTGTATCGCGGACGCACCGCAGCGGCAGCAGACCGACGGGCAGCATCGTCGGTATGACCGCCGTCGTCCCAACGCGGCCAGCTGGAGAAACGGCACGGGCAGGCTGGGGAGAAAGGAAAGATGCCGCCGCCACACGGCGATGGCGGCAGTTTGCTCCCCACACCCACCCGTCCATCGCTTCCGGATGTCGATATCAGCGAGGCGGAGTAGAGTACATACATACACACATACATGAGTAAATGAAGCGTCTGGCCAGCATCGTAAGCAGCTTCCTATCGGCCACCCAGAGCGCAGTTGTGCGTGGACATCGCCTCATGAGCTCGACGGTGCAGCGCGTCGAGCTACATACATACATGGCCGTGGCGATCTCGCGGACGCTGGAGCAGCCAGCATGTCGAGGCGCGGCGATGAAACTCTTCCCCTTCGCGCGCGAGAGTGGCCCCGCGACATGAGCGATATATGTCGACCAACCCACCAAAGTCGCGAGCGGGAGGAGCCACGGGTTTGCGATCGACACCTGGACAATATCTCCGCAACCTTTTCCTTCGCGCGCTGTACTTCCCCGCCGCCCGCCCGTTTTTGTCCGGAGAACACCAGAACTGCCATCCCGTTAGGACAGTTGGCCGCCGCAGCGATTACGGAGAGCCTGGCCAGCATTCGGTCGGTTTTTCTGCTCGGAACGACGCCAGCCTCTTGTCCCGCCGCTCTCCACAGCCCTGCCGGGCTTCTCTGCATCCGTCCATGCCGCCCCTCTCCGCGGCCGTCTTCCCGCCCGCGCGTAGTCGGTCACCAGCCACCGCCAGCTGTGCAGTATCTATGTAATCCGTCCAAGCTGTCGGGCGGACGACCAAGCGACATCCACAACGTCCTCCAATCCTCCGATCTAGGCCCTTCGACTCCGCCGCCCCCAGGCAGCTTGTCCGCCCCAGACTCCGACAGACATGTACAGACAGGATACATACATACATAGACAACCCCGACGTCTAGATCATCGCGAGAAGTGCGTGTGAGACTCCGGGCGTGTCGGTCGACCAATCGGCGTGCAGTGATCGGGGAAGCGCAGGTGGGGTGGTCTGTGCGTTCCTTGCCCTCGCAGCTCGCAGAGCCGCCCGACTCACTCCCCCCACCATCCACTCCATGCGCGGGCCATCAGCTTCCATGTCGCAGAGTTTTAGGTATCTACACACCGGACGAATCGCCGTTTTGCAGCTGAATCTGCTTCGTTTCGGTGTTCGGTGTTCGGTGTTCATATCGACAGTATGTAGTTAGTCGGTTGGCAACTAGATTATGTGAGCGAATCCGGTCGGGGTGTCTCGTCCCCTAGCTCTACTCTCTACGTTGCCGAGTCGTCCCTCTCCTCGCCTCTGTTCAGCACGCCCAGACGCACGAAGCGGTGGAAGTGAGCTCGTGTCGTTCGTATCTGCCTGACGGCGCGATTCGTCCGCCGCCCTGGATGCAGAGACCCAACAACCGTACCTCTTTCGAAGAGTCTCGATTTCGTCCTATACCTATCTGCATCTTCATATCCCGCATCTGCGTCCACGCCAACAGTACATAGCTGTCCGAAACGGGATTCGGTCTGCGGCTGCGTTTGCGGCAGCAGTCTTGGAGGGGCGTCGGAAAGGCTGGGAAGCTCTAGCTGAGGCACGTCCCCCTCAAGGCCACGGAGATTCGGCATTAGTTACTGTCGACACAACCGAACGCAGCTTTTGCAATCCGTACTGCAATCTTCTCGAGCGCACTCTTCAACGGAGCAGTTCGTCTTGTTGTCTACGGCAGCATTGGACACTCCTCGCCACCCGATGAGTGTGTTCTTTCACGTCGTGGGCAAACGTCCATTTTGGGGGTTTAATCCTCAAGACTAGATATTCCCTGGTCAAGGCTACTTGGTTTCGCTTCTTGCGATTCGGCGGATATCATCTGCATTACGAGATTCCCCAGCGACTTTCGGCCCGTCCGGTGCTCTCCATCGTGGATGAAGATGTCGAAGAAATCGGGAGAAAAAAAAGGGCTTCGATATACGGCTGACCGGATCAGAGCCAGATTCGATGCTCTGTGGTTTCCGCTTCTGACTCGGGATGCTCATGTTATGTATGCACGCATAACTCGACGAAGGCGTGCGGCGGCTACATACCTACTGCTAGTTATGTACGTAGCTATCCGAAGGCTTGGAGCGACATTCGCCGCCAGCGCTGCACCCTCGTGCGGGCCCCTGCGCTGCACTGCGCTACTCTACCTAGTCCATGTACGTAGACGTAGATGTGCAAATTCAAAGTGTCGTCTGTAAAAAGGGCGGGTTCGCGCCCAACGTCCACGGTCTACTCTACTGTGGTGGAGGCTCGGCGCGGACCTTGCAAAGCCGTCAAACTGCGCGATAGGAGTGTTCCCCCTCAGCTAGAGTAGAGCCACTCATTCCACTCCACGCACCCCGATTTCAACTGGCTTCACAGGGGATCACTCGGGAGATCTGATCTGATAACCTTCAAGCAAGTGCCTGCATCATCGCTTTGCATCGCACTTTAGGCCTGCTTTTTCCCCCCTCCCGTCCTGCACCTCCACCTTTATTTTGTTGGGGCGACTGCAAACGCCGCCTGGCTAGACCCGAGATCGAATTCGCAAGTCCTCATCGCCCACGTCCACCCCGTTTTCCGGTTCTCTGTGGTGGGGTCTGAGGGTTTGTGGTCAGTTTTGAGCCCCAGGAGAGGACCATGCAACCAGATCCCAGCTACCACAGAGCTTGGCATCTCTTCCCCCACCAGAAAATTTTATATGTACATACATGCCTTCTTTCGCCATATTTAGACTTTTTTTTTTCTAGTGCTGCGCCCCGCACTTTGCCCGACCTGCTCTCGGTTTTGCCCTTTTTTTCTTCACTTCCTCGATCGTGGTGCACCGCAGATCTGGCCCTGCTATAAGGTCCTTCCTTCTCGCCTCTTCTCCCCCGGGTCCCCGCTGTCAGAACCCTTCTACTACTCTCCCCCTCTCCCGCATTCAATTCCTTCCGCTTCAACCTTTTTCGGAAACCCTTCCTCGCGCTCGGAAACCGCACGATGGCCGGATTGAGCACTGGGAAATCGACGGCCGTCGTGAGACCTTTCCCGCCCGTAACAGCCAGGCCCGTGGGATCCGACGGAAACCCTGTAGTAGAGCGCCTCGCAACCTTGGAATTGGAGGATGGTAGCGCATACCAAGGGTACTCCTTTGGAGCGGAAAAGAGCGTGTCCGGAGAACTCGTCTTCCAGACGGGTATGCTCCTCACATATAACCCCCCCCCCAATTGGGCGTGTTAGATGCTGATTCCCCATCTCAGGAATGGTTGGCTATCCGGAATCCATCACGGACCCTTCGTACCGCGGGCAGCTGTTGGTGATCACCTTTCCCTTGGTTGGAAACTATGGTTCGTGAGCTTCATTCTCCGGTCCAGTGCAACTGGGTCGCAGGAACAAGTGGCGGCTGGCTGACAGCGGCCTTTCTTGGGGTTGCTTCAGGCGTGCCATCGCGAGAAGCTCAGGACGAATTGCTCGAGTCGCTCCCGGCCTACTTCGAGGCGGACCGGATTCACATTGCCGCACTGGTTACGGCGTCTTACTCGGGGGAAGAGTACAGCCACTACCTAGCAACAAGCTCCCTAGGAACCTGGCTCAAGGAGCAGGGCGTGCCGGCGATCTACGGTGTCGATACGAGGGCTTTGGCGAAGAAGATCCGGGAGCAGGGATCTATGCTTGGGAAACTGTTGATCCAGAAGCCGCAGGCGGGAAAGAAGGTCCAGGAAGAAAAGCCCGCTGCGGCGACTAACCTTGAGAGCGACGATGCGCCTGTGGGCGACTGGCGCGAGGACTTCGATGATGTTGAGTGGACAGACCCCAACAAGACGAATATCGTCGCCGAGGGTAATTCCAACCAATTCCCCTCTGCGTGGGATTTTGTGCTAAACCAATCAAGTGTCCGTACAGAATCCACAGCTATTCTCACCGCCGGAGAACATTGCGCTCAAACGGCCGGATGGAAAGACTGTCCGCGTGCTGTGCGTGGATGTCGGTATGAAGTTCAACCAGCTCAGGTGCTTCCTGAACCGTGGAGTAGAGGTTAAGGTCGTGCCCTGGAACCACGACATCCTTTCGGAAGCCGGTAGTTACGATGGTCTATTCATCTCCAACGGACCCGGCGACCCAGCAACATTGTCGGCAACGGTCAAGCAGCTCCGGGAGTGCTTGGAGGCGGCAAACACGCCCATCTTCGGTATCTGTCTCGGCCATCAGCTGCTCGCCCGCGCGGCTGGAGCTCGGACGTCCAAGATGAAGTTCGGCAACCGTGGACACAACATCCCCTGCACAAGCCTCATCTCTGGTCGATGCTACATTACCTCTCAGAATCACGGATACGCAGTCGTTGCGGACAGTCTTTCCGACGGATGGGAACCGCTGTTCGTCAACGCGAACGACAACTCAAACGAAGGTATCTACCACACCGAACGGCCATTCTTCAGTGTACAGTTCCACCCGGAAAGCACTCCGGGACCCCGAGACACCGAATTCCTGTTCGACGTATTCTTGAACGCCATTGCTGCGACACTGGTGGACAAGAGCGCCCTGAAAGAGCCCATTGAGATTCCCGGAGGAGAGATCGAGCACAACAGGAAAGTCAACCCTAGGGTGAAGGTCAACAAGGTCTTGATCCTGGGTTCTGGCGGTTTGAGTATCGGACAGGCTGGAGAGTTTGATTACTCGGGTAGTCAAGCCATCAAGGCGCTGAAGGAGGAGGGAATCTACACCATCCTCATCAACCCAAACATCGCCACCATCCAGACGTCGAAGGGTCTCGCCGACAAAGTCTACTTCTTGCCCGTTACAGCAGAGTTCGTGCGAAAGGTCATCATTTACGAGAAGCCCGACGCCATCTACGTCACCTTCGGAGGTCAGACAGCTTTGTCGGTCGGTATCGAACTCAAGGGCGAGTTCGAGGGACTCGGTGTCAAGGTTCTTGGCACTCCGATCGATACCGTCATCACGACCGAGGACCGCGAGCTCTTCGCCAGAGCCATGGACCAGATCGGCGAGAAGTGCGCCAAGTCCGCTTCGGCCTCAACCGTGGAGGAAGCTGTTGAGGCCGTTGAGGGCATTGGATACCCCGTCATTGTCCGTGCCGCATACGCTCTAGGTGGATTGGGCAGTGGCTTCGCCGACAATGAGGAGCAACTCGTGGATCTTTGCAACAAGGCCTTTGCCGCCAGTCCTCAAGTCCTTGTCGAGAGGAGTATGAAGGGCTGGAAAGAGATCGAGTACGAGGTTGTCCGTGATTGCCAGGACAACTGTATTACCGTCTGTAACATGGAGGTTCGTTCACCATGTCCACAGAACACAAACTACACAGCTGCTCATTCGATTAATAGAACTTCGATCCTCTTGGTATCCACACTGGTGACTCCATCGTCGTCGCGCCCTCGCAGACGCTTTCGGATGATGACTACAACATGCTCAGGACCACAGCCGTGAACGTCATCCGTCACCTCGGAGTTGTCGGTGAATGTAACATCCAGTACGCCCTTAACCCCGATTCGAAGGAGTACTGCATCATTGAGGTCAATGCCCGTCTTTCCCGATCTTCTGCGCTTGCGTCTAAAGCTACTGGGTACCCTCTTGCTTTCATCGCCGCGAAGCTCGGTCTCGGAATCCCCTTGAACGACATCAAGAACTCGGTTACTAAGAAGACCGTCGCTTGCTTCGAGCCTTCGCTGGACTACGTCGTCGTCAAAATCCCCCGCTGGGACCTGAAGAAGTTCACTCGTGTCTCGACACTACTGAACTCCTCCATGAAGAGTGTTGGAGAGGTCATGAGCATCGGCCGGACCTTTGAGGAGGCCATTCAGAAGGCCATCCGAGCGACAGATCCCGGCAATGCTGGTTTCAACGCCACCGACGCCCTGATGTCGATTGATCAGGAGTTGCAGACCCCTTCGGACCAACGCCTCTTCGCTATCGCGAACGCTATGCAGCAGGGCTACTCCGTAGACAGGATCTGGGAGATGACCAAGATTGACAAGTGGTTCCTGAACAAGCTCATGTGTCTTTCTCGGTTCGCGAACGAGATGACGAAGTACACCGATGCTACCATTCCCCGCTCGCTTTTCCTCCAGGCCAAGCAACTTGGTTTCTGTGATAAGCAGCTGGCCAACTTCTGGGGCTCGAACGAGAACGCAGTCCGCCGCATCAGGGTTGAGTCTAAGATCATGCCTTTCGTCAAGCAGATCGACACTGTTGCCGCCGAGTTCCCCGCCTACACGAACTACCTGTACCTCACGTACAACGGTGTTGAGCATGATATCGACTTCAATGATCAGGGTGTGATGGTTCTCGGTTCTGGTGTCTACAGAATCGGATCCTCGGTTGAATTCGATTGGTGTGCTGTGCGTGCTGTCAGGACGCTTCGTGCAAGGAAAATCAAGACTATCATGGTCAACTACAACCCTGAGACCGTCTCGACCGATTACGATGAGGCCGACAGGCTCTACTTTGAGAACATCAACATCGAGACCGTCCTCGACATCTACCATCTCGAGAACTCGAGCGGAGTCATCATCTCCATGGGTGGCCAAACTCCTAACAACATTGCTCTGCCGCTGCACCGCCTGAACGTCAAGATCATGGGTACCTCTCCGGAGATGATCGACTCTGCTGAGAATCGTTACAAGTTCTCGCGCATGCTCGACAGGATCGAAGTTGACCAGCCCGCCTGGAAGGAACTTACCAGTTTCGGTGAAGCCAAGGAGTTCGCCGAGAAAGTTGGCTACCCCGTGCTGGTCCGTCCATCTTACGTCCTGTCAGGAGCTGCCATGAATACTGTCTACTCGGTCGACGATCTTGCTAGCTACCTTAGGCAGGCAGCCGATGTCTCCCGGGAACACCCCGTCGTCATCAGCAAGTACATCGAGAACGCAAAGGAGATTGAGATGGACGCTGTTGCGAAGGACGGAAAGATGATCATGCATGTTATTTCCGAGCATGTTGAGAACGCTGGTGTGCACTCTGGAGACGCGACTTTGATCCAGCCCCCGCAGGATCTTGACCCGGAGACCATCCGCAGGATCGAGGAAGCCACTCGCAAGATTGGCAATGCCCTCAACGTCACTGGACCTTACAATATCCAGTTCATTGCCAAGGACAACGACATCAAGGTCATCGAGTGCAACGTCCGCGCTTCACGATCCTTCCCTTTCGTGTCCAAAGTGTTGGGCGTCGATCTTATCGAGATGTCTACTCTGGCAATCATGGGCTTGCCTGTTGATGCCTATCCCGCCGTCGATATCCCGAAGGATTACGTTGGTATCAAGGTCCCCCAGTTCAGTTTCTCCCGTCTGTCTGGTGCGGACCCAATTCTCGGTGTCGAGATGGCTTCAACTGGTGAAGTTGCCTGCTTCGGCCGCGACAAGTACGAGGCATACATGAAGGCGCTCATCTCTACTGGTTTCCGCCTGCCGAAGAAAAACATCTTGCTCTCGATCGGTTCCTTCAAGGAGAAGATGGAGTTGCTTCCTTCCATCAAGAAGCTTCACCAGTTGGGATACAAGCTCTTCGCTACTGCTGGAACTGCGGATTTCATCCAAGAGCACGGCATTCCAGTCCAGTACCTTGAGGTTCTTTCTGGCGACGACCAGAAGTCCGAGTACTCGTTGACGCAGCATTTGGCTAACAACTTGATCGATCTCTACATTAACTTGCCCTCCGCCAACCGTTTCAGGCGTCCAGCTTCATACATGTCCAGGGGTTACCAGACCAGACGGATGGCTGTGGACTACCACACCCCGCTGGTCACGAACGTCAAGAACGCCAAGTTGCTCATCGAGGCAATCTCTCGACACTACTCCCTGAACATCTCGTCCATCGATGCCCAGTCGAGTCACCCCACGGTTGTACTCCCCGGACTTGTCAACATCGCTGCGTTCGTCCCCGGACTGGCGATCGATGGAAGCCGTGATTTCGATGAGGTTACAAAGGAGTCCGTGGCCTCCGGTTTCACCATGATCAGAGTCCTTCCTATGGGTGTCGAGAACAGCTTGACTGATGCCGTTGCCCTTAACACCGCACTGGAGAACAGCTCGGTTGCTCACTCTGACTTCAACTTCTCTGTAGCTGCCACTTCGTCCAACTCCGAGCAGCTCGGTGCGCTTACCGGCAAGGTCGGGTCTCTCTTCATCCCGTTCAACCACCTGTCTGGAAACATCAACAAGGTTGCCGCTGTCGCTTCGCACTTCGACGTCTGGCCTAGCCACAAGCCCATCATGACCGATGCGAAGACCACTGATCTCGCTTCCATCCTGCTGCTAGCTAGCCTCCATAGCCGCAACGTTCATGTCACCAGCGTTACAACCAAGGATGACATCAAATTGATTTCCCTAGCCAAGGAGAAGGGGCTAAGGGTTACCTGCGACGTTGCAGCGTACTCTCTGTTCTTTAGCCAAAAAGATTATCCCGAGTGCAGCGCGCTCCCGACTGAGGAGGATCAGGCTGCGCTGTGGAAGAACCTGGCTTCCATCGACTGTTTCTCGGTGGGAAGTCTTCCATACCAGCTGTCGCACACTACCGCTCAGAAGCCCTCGCCCACAGTTGGAATCGCTGACGCCCTTCCTCTGCTATTCACCGCGGTTGCGGAGGGTCGCTTGACGCTTCAGGACATAATCGTCCGTTTGCACGACAATCCAAAAGTCATTTTCGATCTTCACGACCAGCCTGACTCGTCAGTCGAGGTTGAGATCGGTCGAGCCTTCCGCGCGGAGGAGCACGATAACTGGTCTCCTCTTGTGGGACGCCAGCTCAAGGCTGTCATCAAGCGTGTCGTTTTCCAGGGCAAGACTGTTTCCCTCGATCAGCACCTCACCTCCGATGGGACTCTTGGTAAGGATTGGTCCGCCTCTTTCCCGGTCCAGGTCATGTCGCCCCCAACGCAAATGCAAACCGAGCTGCCGTCAATACGCTCTATTTTGAGCCCCAGAATCGGTGCGAGCACTCGATCTCAGACCCAAGTCGACGCTGGTCTTGCCCAAACTTTGGAGTTGCCCAACCTGCAGTCGCATCCAGAGTTCACCAACCCGACTGTGTCGCCCTCTCTTGCTGCACTCCTCTCGAAGGACTCGAAGTTCAAGCGCCAGCACATCTTATCTGTCAACCAGTTTGAGCGTCGTGATTTGCACCATCTGTTCACTGTTGCTTCCGAGATCAGACTTGGTGTTGAGCGATGGGGTGTGGTCGATGTCCTCAAGGGCCGCCTTCTCTGCACCATGTTCTTCGAGCCCTCCACCAGGACTTCAGCGTCGTTCGATGCTGCCATGCAGCGTTTGGGAGGACGGACGGTGGCGATCGCCGCGGCCCACTCGAGCTTGAAGAAGGGCGAAACCCTGCAAGATACCATCCGCACTCTTGCTTGCTACGGCGACGCGGTTGTGCTCAGGCATCCTGAGGAATCTAGTGCGGCTATTGCTGCCAAGTTCTCGCCTGTCCCGGTCATCAACGGTGGTAGGTAACACTCTCGCAGTGATTCCAGTAATACGCTAACCCTCCGCCTAGGCAATGGCAGCCTTGAGCACCCCACACAGGCTATGCTCGACCTCTTCACCATTCGCGAGGAGCTCGGAACCGTGAACGACCTCACCATTACCTTTATGGGTGATCTCAAGTACGGTCGCACCGTCCACTCCCTGGCGAAGCTCCTCCAGCTCTACAACGTTCGCATCCAGCTGGTGTCCCCTCCCCAGCTGGTGATGCCCGAGGGGGTTCGTGCCAAGCTCATCAGCAGCGGCTCGTTGGCTGCTGAGTCCAACATGCTCACGCCGAAGATCATCGCCCGCTCGGATGTGCTCTACTGCACCCGTGTGCAGAAGGAGAGGTTCGCGGATCTGGACGAGTACGAAAGTCTCAAGGACGCCTTTATTGTGAACAACTCGGTCATGAAGCACGCCAAGAGCCACATGATCGTCATGCACCCGCTCCCCAGAACCGCCGAGATCAGCGAGGAGGTCGACTTCGATCAGAGGGCTGCCTATTTCAGACAGGTATATGCCGTTCACATTCCGGATTGCCGATCACGTGCTAACTATTGATTCTGCAGATGCGATATGGCTTGTACTGCCGCATGGCTTTGCTAGCTTTGGTGTTGGGTTAGGTTGGCGTGTCCCGTCTCTCCGAGTGTGAGAACGGGGTGGTGCATTAATTTTACCGTCTAAAAGTTTGATTTCTTTTGGTTTCTTAGGACATGGTTTTTTTTTGGGGGGGGGAGGGGGGTTTCTTTTTTTCTTCGCTCCTGTCTTCCAAAGAAAAAGACGGGTTACATACAAGTAGCATTGGATACTCGGATACTGCTCTTTAGATTCGACAAATCAGGGTTTTATCCGTAATCCCCCGGCGTATATGTGTGGTGTTTTGGCGGTTACTTATTTACGGTTTGGCATGTTGGTTTTGGGGGCGGCGTTTTCTTTTTTTGTTGTTTGTGGCATATGTTGGTGCGTTTTGTGTTTACATATGTGTATGTATACTTTCCTGGCTGTGTGGATGTCGTATGTATGATAGAAACCGGAGGTTATAAATATTAGAGTCGAGTCGAGTTCCTTCCGGAGAATCTGTTCATGAGGGAAGGATTTGGCCGTGCAGCAAGTCATCCGTTATGCCGCCGAGTCGCGTTGGAAGCGCAGTACTTCTCCTTTTCCGCATCTTTGTCATTGCACAATTATGTTCCCATTTTGAAGGGATTGCAATAGACTACCTACTCTACTCAATGTGCGGTGGAGATACGCTTTGAGATATAGATGCATGACACCCAAAACTTACCACCAACTGTGGCATGACCTACATACATACCTGGATAGGCAGTTAGGTATGTATCTAGTTACTTCGTCATTTGCTTGTACAGACCGTCGCTACTCATCTTCACGAACATGTTTGGCGTAAAGATCATGGTGTTTATATGCTCTCTGGAAGTGGAAGGACGAAGTCGGCACTCTGCCGGAGCCACGTGACGGATGATGTCCGGTGAAGTCGCTAAGAGTCAATCCTGGCAGCATTGCGGCTCCGAATTTTTTTTCCTCCAACGCCCGATTCCCACAACACAACCTCAAGTACAAGTACGGATTCGATTCGCATCACAGCCTTCTCAGACCATGGCACCCAAAACCAAGCCCAAATCGAAAGGGTCCCGGCCGCCACACAACACGACGCCCGTAACCAACGACCCGCGGTTCAGCGTAATCCACAATGATCCGCGCTTCGCCCCGCCAAAGCGACAGGACACCTCCGTCGTCCTCGACTCCCGCTTCAAGCGCGTTCTCAGCGATCCGAAATTCTCGTCGTCGGCGCGCGTGGACCGGTACGGTCGGAAGCTGCCGAAACAGAATGCGAAGGCCGAGCTGTCGAGGTTCTACAGGATCGAGGATGAGGGTGAGGAGGAGGAGGAGGAAGAGGGTGAGGAGGACGGCGGAGTCAGGTTCGACCCGGCTCGCGGAGACGGCGTGGTCGATACCTCGTCCAGCGAGAGTGAGAGCGAAGATGATGAGCACGATGTGGAGGAGGTGCAGTTGGAGGAGGATGTTGCTGCGGCGGCCATGGATGAGGTGCCGACCGGACAAGTCAGCAGGCGCTTCGCGTGCGTCAATCTGGATTGGGATAACGTGCGTGCAGTGGATCTGATGAAGGCTTTTGCAAGCTTTACCCCCACGGGCGGAAAGGTCACAGGGGTCACGGTCTATCCGTCAGAGTTCGGAAAGCAGCGAATGGAACGGGAGGTACTGGAAGGCCCGCCGCGGGAAATCTTCCGGAACGAGAAGGAAGTAGGGATGGGGGGGGTGGACGACGATGGGGAGGTTACCGAAAAATCTATCGTCAAGGAGGACAAGGGAGAGGATTTCGACAGTACGAAGTTGCGGCAGTACCAGCTGGAGCGACTACGGTCTGTTCCATGCGGTCCGCAACTGCCGGGTGAAGAAGTGCTGACCCAGCGCGGAGAATAGATACTACTATGCAGTAATCGAGTGCGATTCTGAGCGCACGGCGAAGCACATCTATGACAACTGCGATGGCGCCGAGTACGAGGCTACGGCAAACTTCTTCGATTTGCGATTTATTCCGGACGAGACCACATTCGACGACGATAAGCCACGCGACGAGTGCTCGCAAGACCCAACCGAGTACACGCCTGCTGAATTCGTCACGGATGTAAGATCAAAAGCTACTTCATGGAGAGCGCTCGACTCGATGCTGACGACCGAAATAGGCTCTCCAGCACTCCAAGGTCAAGTTGACATGGGACGAAGACGATCGGCAGCGGAAACAAATCGCAAAGAAGGCCTTCTCGCAGCGGGATATCGAGGATAATGAACTCAAAGCATATCTTGCGTCCTCCGACTCCGAGTCGGAAGTTGATGAGCGGGAGAGCAAAAAGGAAAAATATCGATCGTTACTAGGCGGCCTCACGTTTTGCGGGAAAGGCAAGGGCGAGCCCACTGGCGAGGTGGAGGTCACCTTCACATCTGGACTCGACGAGGGCGACAAGGGTAAGCCGGTAATCGAGCTTCAGGAAACCACAATCGAAGCCTACGCCAGAAAGGAGAAGGAACGCAGAAAAGCGAGGAAGGAGAAGATGAGAGTTGGGAGAGTAGGTAAAGACGAGAGCGCTCAGAAGCCTACCGCCACACCTGCAGCAGCCGCAGCGGAACCAGACCCGGCGGCAGTGGACCTGGGCTTTAATGATCCGTTCTTCGACGAGCCCGAACAATCCAACGCCGCCCTCAAGAAGGCGCAGAAGAAGAAGCGCCGGGAAGAGAAAGCGAAAGAGGCGGAGGAGAAGGCGTCCAAGCGCGCCGAATTGGAACTTCTCATGGAGGAGGACGTACTTGGTCCCGACGGCAGAAAGCTTAGCCACTTCGACATGAAGCAGATTGTCAAGGCGGACAAGATGAAGAAAGTCAAGAAGGCGAAACACAGGAGAGCATTACAGGAGACTGAAGGTCTGCAAGAAGACTTCCAGATGGATGTCGGGGACCCGCGTTTCAAGGCCGTGTTTGAGAAGCATGCGTTCGCCATCGATCCTACCAATCCCCGGTTCGTAAAGACGGAGGCAACGAAGAAGCTGATGGAGGTGAAGAGGAAGATGGTTGCCACCAGCTCGCCGATAACAGATGCTGACGGGGCACCACCGGACGAGGATGGGCCGCCGGGGAAACGGAAAAAGACTGCAAAGTCAGTGACGAAGAAAGACGAGCTGCAGAGCCTTGTCCAGAGTCTGAAGAAGAAGGCGAAGCCAGCTTGATCGATCGATCGATCGATCGGCCTCTGGATGTACATGGTACTTGGATGTTTAGGTTGGATACCCAAAAAGCAAGCATGTTTGGGGTTTTCTGCTCGGGGTCGAAGTAACTACGTGTCACATATGAAGTCTCCGAGATTCGGAAGTGATCACCCTTGATGTAATACATAGAGGCCTGAGGAATCCCGTGCGTCGTGTAGGTGATTACGTAGGTAGTCCAAAATGCCCCATTGCCAAGCCTGAAGCGCTTCCTCAGGTAAATCTATGATAGATTTAACTTGATGTTCCGCCCTGTACGCCGAACCTGGCCAGTTCGCGAACCTGGGCCCAAGTGGAGCAGACAAGGCAGTAGTGACAATGACGTTGACCACCAGAATCCAGCAGAACTTTTGTGTCGCGCAACGCCACGCGGCACTGGTACGGGCGGGGCGCTGCGGAGGACAAGGCAGTATTGATGACAATGGAGATGGTCACACAATTTTTTCGCGACGTAGTGAGGCGGAAGGTGGCTGTGATGGGAGTTGAATACTGAGCTAAAACCCAACAACACGATACCGTCCTCCACCACAACGCTCGAGACTAGTTACGTCCCCGACAAGCTTATATGTACTCGCTGCCATGGTCGCCACCTACACACAAGTTATGCCTCCCAATCGATGTAAGCGCAGTACAAGCATCACCTCTATTTTTTTAAAAAAAAACCGAAGGGGCGTCCCCAGACTGCATGCCTTACGGCCGGCGAGCAACGGCGCCGTCGTGCGGCCTGGGCTGGGAACCTACCAGACATCCCCAACCGTATAGATATATAGATACAGCGATGCAGCCGGTGCAGAGAGGAGGGCCGCAATGTTTTAAATTGTCAAGCTCTACTTGAGGGGATGTAGCTGTTTTGCGAGAAGGCGACAGTGAAGGCGAATGCGAGGGCGAGGGAGAGGGAGAGGGCATGGGCGAAGGCGACTCAGAAGTGGGCACGGGCGAGGTTATGGGCAGGCAGAGAGGCGGTTGTGTTTCTCTCTGCACACGAGCAATCTATCACACAGTCCGTATTGAATTCAGTATCTCGTGCGGGGATGGACAAACCATCGTGGGCTTCCTTCGCCTCGGGACCACCCTGCAACTCCGCTGCCGGCGCCGCAGCCACCAGCCACCCTTCTCTTTTTCTCTCTTGGCAAGACTCTTTTTTACCCTCACTCAGCCGTGGAGTTCCTTTCCTGTTTATTCATTACTCGCATGCGACCTAGATCATGGCAGAGATATGTACAGCCCGTTTCCTGTCCGCAGTCCGCGCAAGGGGCTCATTGCAAGCTGTCCCAAGAAGATACATAGTTATAACGCGCACCAAAGAAGTCACAAAGGAAAGGTGTCTGAGCAAAAGAAAGAACAAAAGAAATCGTGCCCCCCCCAAATCCCCGTCCGCGGACGCCAGAACAGCGGTGGCGTGAGCACACTGTGCTTTGGTGGGTATTGTATATGATACCACGTAAAACGATGGGCTGTGTACCTTTACTCGATAGGTATGTATGGCACGTCATGTGTTGACTCCTATCCTGATTCTTGGCAGCCGTCCAACTTGCGTTTCTTTTCATTCATTCCCTTGAGCTTGTTTTTCCGATCTGTCCGGCCCAAACAGTACAGCGCCAGATAACACCAATGTTACGCCAGCGGATATTAACGTCTACTCGTCGCGTGATAACACCAACGGTCTCTCGCACCTACACGACTGTCACTCGACGAACTGCATTATCACCGCTGCGCCCAACAATCGCTCGCACCCCAGTCCTCAGTTCCATTCGCACTCCAAAACTCCAATTCCGAGTTCTGGCGGCCAGAGAGGATGCAAACCCCCTGCAGCAGCGCTCTAAGTTCGTCCGTGCACTGTACAAGACGTTTGCGTTCTGCGGATTCGCGACACTGACGATCGGCGGTGCCGTCGTCGCGTTTTTCATCTACGATGCGAGCACGTATAAGGAAGACCCGGACGAGACCGATCTTGCCGTGCCGCAGATGGCATTGACTCCGCGGATCGGTGGACCAAAGAATCTGCCGATTGCGGAGATCTTGGTGAGTGGGTTGTTCGGACGACCGACGTGACGTGGTTACTAATCGACCGCAAAGGTCGATGACGATGGGGAGGAAGCGCTGAAGCTCACGGAGAAGCCGCGACTGGTGGTGCTGGGCAGCGGCTGGGGAGCAGTTGCGCTGCTCAAGAACATCAATCCTGAGAACTACCATATCATCGTCATCTCGCCAAGTAACTACTTCCTGTACACACCGCTGTTGCCCAGTGCGACGGTGGGGACGCTCGAGGTGCGCAGCTTGATAGAACCCATACGCACCATCACGGGCAAGATCAAGGCACACTTCTTGAAGGCGAGCGCCGAAGCCGTGGAATTTAGTGAAAAGCTTGTGGAGGTCTCGCAGATCGGGCCGGATGGGAAGAAGAGGAGTTTCTATGTGCCATACGATAAACTGGTGATTGGAGTCGGTGGGTGATATCATCGAGTGCGTATCAGGATTGCTCTGTTGCTGATGGGAAGCCAGGTTCCAAGTCAAGAACCCACGGTGTCGAGGGGTTGGAGCATGTCAACTTCCTCAAGGATGTCACTGATGCTAGAAGGATTCGCAGGAAGGTCATAGAGAATTTCGAGCAGGCCTGCTTGCCCACCACTACGGATGACGAGCGGCGGAGACTGCTATCGTTTGTGGTGTGTGGTGGTGGACCTACTGGAGTCGAGTTTGCTGCGGAACTTTTCGACATGCTGAACGAAGATCTCACGTTGAGAGTGCGGCCCCCTGATAGTTTTCTCAAAGCGTAGCGGCTGACGATGCGAACTGCAGTACCCACGGATCCTCCGTAACGAAGTATCGGTGCACATCGTGCAGTCACGATCACACATTCTCAACACATACGATGAGGCACTCAGCAAGTACGCCGAAGACCGGTTCTCACGCCAGCAAATCGACGTCCTCACCAATGCACGAGTATCCAAGATCGAGGACGGCAAAGTGATATTCACCCAGCAGGAGGGCGGAAAAATCATCACCAAGGAACTTCCGTTCGGATTGTGTCTCTGGTCAACGGGTGTAGCTCAGACGGACTTCTGCCAACGCATTGCCGAATCGCTGGAAGTGCAAAAGAACTCGCACGCGCTGGAGACCGACCCCCACCTGCGGCTGCTGGGGACTCCTATGGGCGATGTCTACGCGATCGGTGACTGCTCCACCGTCCAAAACAATATTACCAGCCACATCACGGAATTCCTCAAGCATGTCGCGTGGGAAAGGGGTATCAACGACGAAAAGTCTATCCGCTTGACATTCGACCAATGGCGTAAGATCGTCCCGCGAATCCGCAAGCGCTTCCCGCAGACTACGGACCATCTACGACGCCTCGACAAGCTCTTCGAAGCATACGACGAGGATCATTCGGGCACTCTCGAGTTTGACGAGCTGAAGAAACTCCTCGAGAAAATCGACTCGAAACTCACCTCCCTCCCCGCCACTGCGCAGCGCGCACACCAACAGGGCCAGTACCTTGCCCGCAAACTCAACAAACTCGCGCAGGCCACGCCTGGACTGGAAGTGAACGACATCGTCGATGGGGACGTGGACGACGCCGTCTACAAGGGGTTCACATATAAACACCTGGGGAGTCTGGCGTATGTCGGGAACGCTGCTGTGTTCGATACCGGGATCAATGGGATCTCGTTCGGAGGCGGTCTGGTCTTCCTTTACCTCTGGAGGAGCGTCTATTTTGCGCAGTCGGTGAGTGCGCGCACGCGCATGCTGCTGGCGATGGATTGGGGGAAGAGGGCGTTGTTTGGAAGAGGTGAGTCGTGGTGGTTTCGGGGGTGCCCTACCGGAGCGGTGCTGATGTGACGTGCAGATTTGATGAACTTTTAGAATAGAGGCGCTGGGTCGGTTGGTTCGGCGATGGAGGGTTTTCTCCTTTTGTTCTGCCTTCTTCCAGCGCGCTTGTCTCATGTTTTCCGAGATCGCTGGGCCGTGGGAAGTGTGGTTTGGGCTGATCGATCACACAATGTGGCTCGGCGCGGAGGGCGTGATATGCGTCCCGAAGCTGATTGGCGATCTGTTACGCACAATTGACTGATGTTCTGACGAACATCCAGAACCTATCTACAAGTACGGAGAATTGTGATATCGCCGGATGGGGAATGTTCGCCGTGTCGCTACCGAGCCATTCCTATTTGTGACATGCTCGATGACGTGCAAAGATAGAAGAGCTAGTGGCACTGCCCTTGCGAACAAGTGGAAAAGACAGCGGCCACGACCGCGCCGATCGTCGGGGTAGATACATATGTATGTACTCGACTCTACATCTGCCTCGTGCAATCCAATTCGCTGCACTGCCCTCCAACCGCCTACAGCGCCTCGTATTTCTTCGGTCCCATGTGTAACCCCTTCCATTCTGCCTCGCTTCTCCCGTACATAAGAGTCCAGTTGCCCTTCGCTCGCTCTCTCTCTTTCCTCTCTCGGCAGACAGACAGACCTCAATCTTTGGCTCCACCGAACTGCAATAAAAAAAACAACTCCCCCCCCCAAAAAAACACCACCAAAAAAACAAAACAAAAAACGATAGCAATGACGTCGGAAAAACCCAGCACAGTTCTCGACGAAAAACCGCCGATCCCGACGACCGAGTTTCAGGCCTCGTCCGAGAAGCCCGCCGTCGTGGGCGTGGCGCACGGCTTCACCCCCAGAACGACGCTCACCATACAGTCGCTGGGAATCTCGTGGTTCCGGTTCCCGCTCTCGGTCAAGGAGCTCACGACGCCGGTCCTGCGCGATTCAACGCCGGTGTACCAGTCGGTGCGCGACAGGCGATCCACGGGCTCGTGCACATTGACGGCGACGCAGCCGACGGCGACGGAGGTGGCACGGACGACGTACTCGTTCGGCCCGGGCAGGAAGCGCGCGCCCGCCGTCACCATCGGCGACGAGGAGGAGTTCCGCGTGTACCGCTCCGGCGGCATCTGCTGCGGCAACTGCACGTTCCAGTGGCGCGGCGAGCGCTGCGAGTGGGTCTACGAGAGGGAGATGCGGCCCGCCACCACCAGCAGCGACGCCAGGCCGCTCAAGACGAAGCTCCTCGTGCTGTACATCGGCGACGGCACCAACCGCAGGAAGGTCGCCGAGCTCGTCAGAAACAACGAGACCAGGACCAAGGGCAGCGGCAGCACATGGGCTGGCAACGGCGGCGCCCTCGTCCTCGGCGACGACGCGGACGAGGTCATGGTCGTCGCCACGGTGCTGGTCATGCTGAAGCGGGAGATGGACAGGAGGCGGTTCCACCAGATTGCCATGCTCTCCGGCGCGGGGGCGGGTTCTTAAGTGGGTGCGGTGCGGTGCGGTGCGGTGGGGAGTTGCGATATCTGGTAATTACCTGGTGGGCAGGTGTTGGGTGGAGTTCTGTCTTTCCGTCTGTGATTGTGTTGTTGCATTTGAGAGTTTCGTTTTCATTTTTTCGGCCGGTAATGTTTAGAGTGTTCCTTACGTTTCCTTACTGTTTGGGGTGTTGTTGTTTTTTTTGTTTTCATATTCGGCTGGTATCAAGAAGTATGTAATGTTTGGTCGGTGGAAAAATATACTATGTAGTCTACTTAAGTACCTAGTGCCTACTTAGTCAAACATATTCTTTTTTCTGGGCGCCAAGATTCCACTAGCGCACTGGAGTACTCTGTGATACATGATAAGTGTGTGTGCCGCACAACAAAATCCATTGTTGCTCATCCGATTGACTCAAGTAAATCCAGATAGATAGTGTCCAGTAGGTAAGACATGCGAGTGGAGAGCCGCCCAGCCTGCCACATAGGTAGATCATTACACAAGTACAATAACATGTATCCTCCGAGTACTCTAGTGCGCTAGTGGAATCTTGGCACCCAGAAAAAAGAACACTTGTGTTCGACCAACCGGCAGGTTCGACTTGACACAGGCCATCAAAACGACCGCACGCACCCGTGCGGGGTAGGTACATAGATATACTCTTGGACGATCAGGCTAGCTGCTGCCCAGACAGAGTACATATTGCGGCTGTGTGCCCACGGCTGCGCCTTGTCTGGATACTTGGTTGGCCCGCTGTGGCGTTGCAGCTTGCGCCACCATAATATAGATACATCCGAGTGCCTACATATGTAGAATCTCCGCCGCACCCCGCCACACCGTCGGCACCACGCGGAAACGACCAGCCGTTTCTCTCCTCCCTCCCGCTTATCTATCGTTGGGAGCTCACCCCAGTCGGTCGATAAGCCCCCCCCCCCCCCCGGACAAGACCACACGCAGCGATCCGCCAGCTATCTATATCTACTTGTAGCGTATGTGGTTGCTCTGTAGAATGCGGTTAGCCACACCCCAGGAATGATCAGAAATGGTGTGATGCGAGATGGGGGAGACGAGGAATAGAGAAGGGGAGTTCCATTGAGGCGACCGGGGCCACGGAGGAGTTGCCCGCGAGTCGAGGAAGTGCGGTGTCGCGTGGGATAGCGCGCTCCCTGCCTGCCATCTCCACTGACTCGGGCTGCAGCAACCAGTGCTCTAGATTGACCGGCTGCATACATATCATGCCACACCCCGACGCCCACCGTCTCTACAGGTATCCATCCATCCATCCATCCAGGCTAGTATCTATCTATGTACCACAATTTCAAGGTTCGGAGGGCGAATCGGTTGAAGGGAGAGAAAAAGAAAAAAGAGGGGAAAAAAACAATATCGTGCTACGGTGGAACATCAAGATACATATGGGCGCACAGTTACCTCTGCTTTAAAGCGCTGCCATCCCCAACGTCAGACTTCGCCGCCCTCACCCTCACCCTCACCCGTTCCACAATACATTCACCTACCGGAAGCCAACCCACCCCAACACAATCCAACCCGATCCGCTCCGACCCAGAATCCCTCCGCCTCCATAGCCGCGCTTGCCAGCTCCACGATGCCGGCCGCCATCGCGTGCGTGCCAGCTTCCCGCCCCTCGAGTGCCGGATCGAACCCGCTAATCCCTCGCAATCGTGCAGTTCGAAAACGCTCCCGATCCTGTCCGCGCTTGCCGGGGGTGTGTTCACCGTCACGGTGCTGTCGAAGACGCTCGAGTTGACACGGCCTCGGGACGACGTGGCTGCGGATGCTGTGGTCCCGAGTTTCGCTTTGGGCAGTCCCGAACGCAGCGGTATGTTTTTTTCTTCTCCCCTTGTGTGTTTTCTCCTTTCCCCCTCCACCTACCCCTTCTACGCGCAGAGTAGTGGTACTCTACATAGGGTTCGTGGGGCCCGTGGCGTGTGAGTTGAGCTGAGCTGACCCCATATCGCGTTTTGCCCAAAAGGTGGCGGGATATAATTGCGAGCAACGGAGTCCCCCGAAAATGGAACGAACTTGCGATGGCACCGCCACGAGGGCGAGGTAATTCTCATACATAGCCATGACCGACAACGAACGGACAGAGCGGTGGCGATGTAATCTATGGGAGTGGTGTTTTTCCTGCTCTTTACTCTATTCACAATTATAATTGCTTTTTTTTACGGAGCGATGCGAAAATATTTTCTTTATTTTCTTTTTCTATCTCTGCTCTTGCTTTTTTTTGTGTGTGTGTTCTCCTCTCCGATATAATAATTGCGGGGAAGACGAGAAATGTAACTATATCTATCCGGTATTTTAAGCGTCGAACATCAGGCATGCAGGTGGATACATCGTCCGCTGGAGCCACGAAATATCTACCTACTCTACCTATGCACGCCCAGTATTGCTTTTTCGCTTGTTCTGGATCCGTTGACGTGCAGCTGGGCATTATTGGAGTTGCAGTGCACTGTTTGGTTGCTCGATTGATGTCCGCCATTGGCCGTGGTTGGGCGTGGGGAAACGCCACACCAGTCTCATCAAAACTGGGTGCAAGGGCTGTGCATGTGTGACCGCGGGCAATCGCTCCATCACGACTCTTGAGCTCGGAGGGAACATTCCGCCACCGCGGGCAGCAGAGTCCACCACCTCGATCAATCCAGCAGCCTGACCTCGGTCCGCCGTGCTGCCCTAATATCGAGGCGGAGCGTTCTGACCCGCGGCCTCAGCGATTGCGACGCACAGAGTGTCGGGCGGCAAGCAAGTCATCCTCCAGATGTCGCCATCCGTGGCAGCGCTGATACACACATCACACACAGGGAACCCCGCAGATTTTCGTTCGCGGAGAGCTTCTTCAGCTTTTGCTCGTGCCGAGGAACGAATATATCGGTTACCGTTTGTAGTGTCCTGGCCGACACGCCCGAGCCCCCGGACCTGGCTGCCGAAGGAATGAAAAAAACATGTGTCCGAAGGAGCGTGGCCGGGCGGGCGGTGTGTACGGCACGGATCAGTTCCCCAGAGGCGAGCGCCTTTGACACCGCAGCGTTTCTTTGTCACTGGTCACGGAGCCAAACAAGAAAAAAGAAGCACGTTCGTCATGGGCTATCCAACAACGTGTTGCCGCTACATATGTACATCAGGTACATAGTTCTAGAATTGCGCCCCCGACCACCATGGGACTCGAACCCACAGCCTCGGACTGTCCCGAGGTAGGAGGTCCGCGCGCTACCATTGCGCCAAGCAGTCATCGGATGTCCGGTCAGTCTGGCAGCGTACGTTGACCCCCCCCCCCCCGCTTGCGAGGCTCGAGCGGTTTTACATATGCGCCGCCGGTGATGTATTGACGACGGAATAGACAGAGTACCACAGAGGTCGGTTGTACGTACCACCGCTGCCGCGCGTGTGGCATCGTGCTCGACGCAGTGCAAGCAGAGTACCCTACAGCACTGCTCCACACATCCCTCGTTACCGGTTGCCGGACGGCGAAGCGATGACGTCGTCGGCGTCGGCGACGCACATGTCGTACGGCCTGGAGGGTGCGGTGCAAGCGCGGACGGGACGGCGGCTGGCAGCATCTTGTGGGAAGAGGGTAGTCCTCGATGTGCCGAGCTGGACACTGGAGCGGTCTGCTCGCAGCGACACTGTCCTGTCCGAGTGATGTTTGCATGTCCACGTTCAAGTCCGTGTTCTTTCCGTTACTGCCCGCTGATTGCTGCGATCGGCCGACGGGGAGTGTGTGCACACTGAATCTGCGAGTGATATCCCTGGCATTGGGGGGGGGACCCGAGAAAAGCATCGACGGTAGCTGGCAGTAGCGTTCATGGCGTGTATGCGTCGGAGCGGTACGGTAGCCAAAGGACGGGGTGGAACCGATCCTCCTGCTAGCCGGATCAACACGCCCTTTTTGGCGTCGATGCCCAGTCATTACGTACGGTATCTCCATAATACTTACCACCGAATCCGCCGGATCGATAGGTATGCACGGTATCGATTCTGCCCTGCTTATTCGCTGACATGTACATGTGCATACAGAGATGCAAAGTCGGCAGAATAGATACGCGCCCACATACGTCGGACGCACTTCTCCGACGGCGGGCAGTGGACACGAACAGAGGGTGGCAGCGCGATCGCCGGGCGCACCGGTGCGGCCAGCCATGCATCGAGATGAACAGACGGAAACAAGCACCAGATGATCAACTGGGAGCAGCCTTAGAGGGAAGTCTACCCCCACCCCAATCCCCCTTCGGATTCGCGAAAGGGCGTATGTGGCTAGCGGAGTCGTCGACCATAATCGATCCTGCTATCCGTGGCATCGATATTCAGGCCGTCCGAGCAGTCATCGGCTGCTCGGCCGTATTTTTTTTTTTTATGGCTAATCAGTAATTGCGCTGCTCGGCCGTACTGGAGTTGGACGGAACACTGAAATCTCGCGCGAGTGACGACGCATGCGTCTAGCCAACGAACAAGTCGAAGTCGAATGCCGAGACACCAGAAGCCCGTAATAAGCTTAGCGCGAGTGATATTGCATGTAAGAGAGGTGCTTCACGGCTTGGATGAGTTCTTGCCATTGATCGACACTCTTTCGACCAAGGTAGATAGGTGTAAACACAACTCAATGGGTGCGGTACAAGTTCAACACCGTACGAATGTCGTCTGCAAAAAAGCAAAAAGGCCGGTACAAATGTTGCAAGAAAGGAAAAAGCCCCGAATGACTGAAGACTGCGCCGAAGATCTGTCAAATCCGGATGAAATGACGCGTACATAGTCGTTCTATTCTCGTCGCCCCGCTTCGACCGGCCTCCCCCCAATGTATCGGTAAAACTGGTACCGGAACAAATTGAGTAACTGTTGTGTTGTGGCAGGAGATGTTGAGTATCTAGTTAGGTACTTCGTTAGTCATTACAATCTGCAAAATAGTGTGGCTGTGCCGATGAATTCCGCAAAAGGCCAGTACGTGCTATCATGAATCGATCCTGTAATGCTCGCCACACGCTGAGCCCTGCCGCTGCTGAACTCTCACCACTGCTGGGCTCTCGCCCAGGAGTATCGACTAGGAAGTATGTAACGACATGGACACAACCTGTCGACAGAGTGAAGCTTCCCCCTGAAAAGGAAAGGAAGAAAACAAAACGTGACAAATCACCTCCTAGCGTTTTGGCATTCGACAACTATACCCAGTAAGTACTCCCTAGTACTCGGCGTGTCTAGTCACTTCCCCTGCAGGCTGCTTATTGTTTACAAATCGGGACACTCAAATTTGAGCCGTGTAACCCACCCAAACTGCGGAAGCATCCGAAGGCCACTGGATCCTGGGGCTCGATTGGCATGGGAAGTCTCTTTCCTTGTTTAATGTAGAAAGAGAGAAGGGGCAAGGGGGAGGGGCGTCGGTAAGTTACGAGAGGTGCGGCCGTGCGGCGATTCTGGAGGCGAGGTGGTGGGCCGCCGCGCCTCGCCATGCACCCTTTTTCCGGTTGCCCAATCCCAAGCCGGCATCCAAAGAAAGTTCGAACTCTCGGCGTCGGGAACGCATGTACGAGTACACGCACCTAGAAGCAGCACCCCATCATCCTTGCCGCACATACATTCATATGATACATATATACGCAATACGGGGCGTCTGGCTGACTGCTGACTACCACAAACCATTATCCCACCATCAGGGTTTCTGCTCCCTTGCCATCAACTTTCTTCTCCCTGAGACTTCATTCAACCTGTCTCGACTCGACCACCCCCCACACTCATTTCCAGCACGCCAGCTTGCACACCAGCTTGCACAGCGCGCTTAGGCTTCACCGAAAGCAAGTCAGCGCACAATACTGTTTCTCACCTGCTCACCCGCTCACCCACTCGCTTGAAACCGATCGATAGACTCTACATATTACCACGACACGAGGACACGTACGGCTGGGTTAGTTCCCGTTTGGACTTGGTGGTGGACCAACCGACCAACATCGCCGAAGCACACCCACTATGGCGCGAGTACGGATCATTGCGCCGGCACTGATGCTGGTAATAATGTTCTTTGGCTTGTATGCCATGTTCGGTGAGATGGATATTCCGCCCACTCCGTCGGTCGAGTGGCGGCGCGCGGAGGTTAGTAGGCGGCGTGTTAACGGATGCGTGTAGGCGGACAGTCCTCTTCCAGTACGTTACGGACGATTGCGGACTACGGCGCCGGGTCGGTGTCGAGAACGAAGGGGATCTTCAATGCCCAGGATAGCCGGCTGATCGCGCGGAAACCCCGATACGCCATCACGTCGTCGGTGCAGACGGCGTCGTTCACGTCGTTGGCGGTGATGCTGGCGTACTCGATCCAGAAGCATAACGACCTGAAAGCGATGGATGCCGAGCTGGTGCTGCTGGTGCGCGAGGACGACAAGGACGGCGTGACGGCGGAGAACAGGACCCGACTGGAAAAGGCGGGTTGGACGGTGCGAGTGGCGAAGGAGTTGGAATTTCAAGGAGTTGACACCGGCAAGATCCGGCCCTGGCACAGGCACAACCTTAACAAATTGCACTTGTGGAGCTGGACGGAATACGAGAAGATACTATTTATCGATGCCGACGTGGTGTGTAAGGGCAGTCTGGCCGAGCTATGGAGCATACCTGGCGACTTTGCCGCGGCGCCCGACGTCTGGTGGAATATCCTCACCGACAACCGCTTCAACTCGGGAGTGATCGTATTTAGGCCGTCCATGGAGACGTTTAACGACATGATTCCCAAGGTGTCGGACCCCAACTACCACTCTCCCAACGACGCGGATCAGGCCTTCCTGAACGCATACTACAAGTTCCGGTATTTTGGTCTGCCGTACAAGTACAACTTCAACCTAGTCATGGTACGCCCCATTCCTTGACAGTGACCCCGCCGCGGATCCGCGTGCGAAAAGCAGCTTTTGAAGCTAACCTTCCGGATTAGTACCAATTTCACCGCAAAACGTGGGATATGCTCTGGGACGAGGCAGTGCTCATCCACTTTACGATGCGCAAGCCGTCGCCGAACCCGGCCAAACACTGCCACAAAGGATGCAACGAATGGGAGCCCCTCGAGTGGTACGGCCAGTTCTTCCGTGAAATGCTTGCCTACCACGGCTGGGAGAACGAACTACCATTGCATGCCTAAAAAGGGAACCGATTTGGACTGACCCTTTCCCGCGTCATGGTTGTGTGCTATTCTGGCGTGAGTTTGGTGTTTGCTTTCTCTTGGGTTGGATGTGTATGAATACGGGGGGATAACATTCCAACATCCGATCGTTTCTGGACCGTGTGGAGAGGATGCAGTTGGCCACCGCCTCATGGTAAAGGGGACAGGATCTCACTCTTGTGCAGTCGTATTTTGGTCTTTGGATCGGAGAGGGGACTGGTTTCAAGTTTGAAAATATTTTCTTTCTTTCTTTTCCTCTTTACTTCTTTCTTTTCTCCTTTCTCTTCCCTTTTCTTCTTTTCCTTTTTCTTCCCCAGGTTTCCCATCATATACTACATAGAAGTGTACCTAAGTATTTGGCACCTGGATAATGTCTAAAATGGAGAGATGACGAGCAGAGGAGTGATGTAGTGTCGATCAACCATCAGTACAGAATCCCGAGCGATGTTTGCATCCCCTTGTCCTTGAGGCCCAGAGGCGCAGGCGACTCGCAAGAACTGATATGCAGGCTCGCAAGCAAAAAGGAGCTGCATGATAGGTGCTGTCATAGAACCGCCGTACAGAGATGTATGTAGTAGTGTTAGCGGAAATCCTACGCGCGATCATATGCAGCACATGTCTAACAACCCGCGATTATTGACACGGCAGTTATACATACCGGAATTACCCATTCCCGAATACTGCTGTAGGGTCAGCTGCCACAGTAATATGTATGTAGCTTTCCTCTTGCCGCCGTGCTGTGAAACGTCGGGCGCCAAGTAGGACATGCTTACTATATCCCATCTCCGCCACAACGTGTTGTTCCACGTCGCGACGGCACCCGCACCCTACGTACCTCGGCACCCGCGGCTCAGTCTCGCAGGACCTTGTCGACCACGTCGCACCCGAACCGCGTCCCAATCCATCAACCCCTCGCATTGTCCGACTTCCCCTTCCCTCACGAGGCAATGGAGTTCATGTCCAACATCAGCGGCCTCGACGCGGGAAAGCCGTCGCTCTTCGAGCTCCTGTCAGAAACGCAGCTGCGCGAGCTCCTCGAGCCGTCGCTGCGCTACCTCCTCGCCGTCGCCACCCACCGCCACCCGCGATACCTGATCCGCATTCTCAATCGCTACGATGAGGTCTACGCGCTCCTCATGCTGCTCGTCGAGCGCCACTATCTCGTGCGCTGGGGCGGCTCGTTCACTGAGAACTTCTACGGCCTGAAGCGCGAGCGCGTCCTCGCTGCCCAGGTGTCGAGAGCCCAGCGGGTTGTGCCGCATCTCGTCGCCGAGAGCACTAGGCTGAGGAGGGGCGATGTGTGGAAGAGTCTTTTCATGGTCGTATGTATACTCCTTTTTTTTTTAATGCGTCGACCTCGACACGTCGAGTGTGTGGTGCGGCGGTGCTGACACCAGCGAAGGTCGGTGTGCCGTATCTGAAGCGGAAGCTGGACGATGCGTACGAGAATTTTGCCGGCGGTTCAGCGGCAAACCTGCTGGGCCCGGGTTATCGACGGGAAGAACTCCCCGAGACCGTACAAGCTTTCCCTCGATCCCCCCCGAGTACGCGGCGTCTGATGGCTGTATAGGCTACATCTCGCGAGAAGTTCATCCACTACCTCAAGGCGTTCCTGCGCGCCGTATACCCTCACATCAATGCGGCATACTACTGGTCCAATCTCGTGTTCAATCTAGCCTACCTTTTCGACAAATCGCAATATCACAGTCCCCTAGACTTCCTGGTGGGCATCCGATTGCGACGTCTGACCGAAGTTGACCACGTATGCCGGCCTCCCCCGAATCTCCTCAATACTGCCTACAGTGATACTGACCTCCAGCAGCGCGCCTTCGAAGCCGCCGCCGCCCCGCGCGCAAAGTCCCCCAACGCCCCGTTCACGGCGCGCTCCCTCCTGACGCCATCGATAATCACGCGCATCCTCCTCCCCAAGATCCTCGACTCCCTCAAGGTGCTGCTCCCAACTTCCATCTTTTTCCTGAAGTTCCTCGAATGGTGGTACGCCTCCGACTTCGCGCGACAGCTCTCCGCCAAGACCGCCGCATCCATCGAGCTCCCGCCGCCCAAGCCCGTGCGGCCCCCCGTCCTCGCCGACGACGAGATCCCCGACGACGACGTGGTCGCCCGCAATATCGTCAAAGCTCTCCCCGAGGCCGAGGGCGCGTGCCCCGTCTGCGAAAGGGAGATAACCAACCCCACTGCCGTGCAGACCGGCTACGTCTTTTGCTATCCATGCGTGTTCAGGTGGGTGCAGGACGGCCTTGGGAAGGATGGCAAGGAGGACGGCGCAGAAGGAAGGATCGGCAGATGTCCCGTCACCGGAGTACGGCTGTTGGGCGGCGCGGAGGGCCTCAGGAGATTGATGATATAGTTTTTTTTCTCCCTTTTTGGGTGATACAGTTACGGGCCGACTGCAGGTGGTGCATGGTTTTCCGACAGCATGCTGCGGGGCCCGCGTGCGATAGCATAAACGCGGGTTGGGGGCGGTTTTGACGCTTTTGGTTTTTGTGGGGGTTTTTTCCGGTTCAGGGGAATATAATAACAAGAATGACTCCGCCTTCACCCTCCTGTCCCCAGGGATCATTAGATCTGGACGGAAGGTGTTGAGCTTCCCACTCCATGTTGTCGTGTATGCTTAGTCACAGCACGTGCCGTGCCGCCCGTACACCTACTCTAGAGCAGTGGCGTCAGTCCTAGAATAGAGAACCATCTCTTCTACACATCATTCCTGCTGACACTCCAGAAGAGGGTGGATGGCGAGTGACGACTCGTGATGTGGAGACACGGTGCCCCTCTGAGTACGAATCCTCCTTCACTCTGCTCTGCATGTGTCGTGCCAGAAATTGCAGGCGCCGTCCGGCGATGGAACCTGCGAGCCGGCGATCACCGTGCATCACCCCGCCTACCTGGTGTCGGCATCGTTTTTCGCGGCCCAGCGCGGACGGGCTTTACCCAGTGCGGAAAGCGTTCGGAGTCGGACGGCCCCGCTGTCAAGATAGCGGGAGGCGCGGTCACATTCAGGGTGTCTTGGTATGTCGCTTCAGGTCCGCCAGCACGCGTCGAGAATACCCCTCTAGGCGAGACATCGTGTTCCTAGCGCAACTCGGGTGCATATCTAGTCCCTCTCATCCGCCGCCTCGCTCGCTTGTCTTGTGGTGCTTCCGCCATACGCCCCAGCCAAAGGCGCCGCCAGGAGGGTTAGTAGTGGACCTTCCATTCTCGAGTAGGTATGTGCCTGCCTGTTCTAATAATGTTCGCTCTGTCTCACCACTGATTAGAGTCTATGTAGACACGTGCCTGCTGCCTAGATGGCTCAAGCATCTGCATTTATCTATATCATACTCCAAATGTCGGAGAGGGGCAACGGGAAAAAGCCCAATCTTCCTTCCGATGGTTGCCTTTGAGAACCTGGCAAAATTATGTACGGCTGCTCTCCATTCGGATCAACTTCTTGTATGTGTATCCGGAAACTGGAAGTAACTATGCACTGACTGTGTTCCGACAGCCAGCAGGCAAGATGGAATGGTGGTTGAGACTTGCATAAGCGGGCGCCCGATGTGGTGGATATAATATTGCGGACATTTTTGAGGATGTACGCCGGCACACGAAGTGGCTACTCGAACAGCGATCGCTCGAATTAGGGAGGCTGGCTCCGATCTGCAGCGCCCGTATTTCTACAGACACTGGATTTCGAAGTGCCGGGCGACTGCTGACTGATTGCGGATTAGATGGCACTAGTAACTAACTGCTGGGTTGGGTGGGTGGACATGCCCCGCAGCGTGCTACCACGGTCCGGATGCCTATAAGTACTTGTATGGGCCTGGAGGGCCGCTCGGCGGGAACCATCCCGGTCGGTATTCCTGCGCACGACCATCGCCCCCGAGGTCCCCTCATTCGTCACGGTATTTCGGGCCGCCACTCAGTACACGCATCCGCTCACTCACGCACTCACCCACGCACTTGGAGGGTTGGGATATTCAGGCGGTCGATGCCATGGGGATCGGACGTACGACGCCCACACCCGTCTCTGGCGATGAAATCTTTCGTACTCACGCAGCCCGATGCCTACTCTAGATGTGCTTGTCAGCACGAATCCCGCGGGCTCCAGACGATCGGCATGGAGCCAGGCGGCGCACCGCTTCGGCCTATACGGAACGATTATCTTGCCGCTGTGCACGGTCTTGATATGGGCTTCGCTCAGCGTGCTGCTCAGCTTCTGGATATGGGGTAACCGGATATCGACCGAGGACCCACACGGCGTATGGACGTCCATCGCCTTCCAAGGCTACAACACGCAGATCGTCACCATCTCCACTGCCATCATCCGGACCTGCATCGCCGCCCAGGGACTGGTCAGCTGTTACATACTGGCGTCGCTGTCGGTCGAGTACGGGCAACTGAAGGACGACGATATGGAAATGATGTTCATATACCAACATGCGAATTCTGGGCCCCTCGAGCTGCTGTGGCCCATCTTGCGCGGGTTCAGGCCGCGCCGACACGCCGTAGGGATTTTCACCCTTGTATCGCTGATGGCCTGCTCGGCGGTCGTCTCCCAGCTCTTCTCGACGATCCTGTTCTCGGACATGCGAACGATGCCGCTGCGTGGAAGCCCCTTCCAGACTCGGCCGTTCTACAACAGCACCAACATAACGGTGGTAGAAAGCCTCCTCAACGACGGAGCACCTGCCGACACGCTACCGATCGACTTCCCCCTCTTCGCCGAGTCGGCGGACAATCGTACGATGTTTGAGGGCAGCTCCACATCGCCGGCTGTGGGCGACACCGGGACCGTAACACGCGCGTTCGTGCCCATCACTTCAGGCGATCAGAGGAAGAGACTGGCTTCGTATCAGGGGCCGGCCGCGGTCCTTGACTCACGCTTCGTTTGCTTCCCCCCTATGCTCAATAACCTGCACCTGAACGGTACCTCCCTTATGGGTTCTATCGGCCGGCCGGAACCTCGGGTTCTGGAGTACCTCAAAAGGCTCAACGAGAATCGGGGTCCGAAAACGAAACTGTTGGAACTGCACGATGCCACTGACGAAGAGTGGGACAAATGCACCTTCGAGTGTGCCCACCCCCCTGGTGGGTGGCTCAGGGTGTGCACACATTCCGTCAATTGCACGGCCTTGGGGCTGCAATGGGATCTGATTGCGTGGAATTCGGATAACGTCACAGATGAAGAATCCACTTGGCAATACTACCAAGACCTCTTGCTGGAGACTCCGGATATCGAATGGAACGCAACTGCTACTGGATTCCAAGGCGAATTCAAGATCTATAGAGGCTCTACAACCGGGCCAGTCGGGGATCAACCTCCCCTGATCTGGAATGGCATGTTCAGCGTCTGCATGGGCCATCGTGTGGGAGCTCCAGCACAAGTTACCGTGACGAGCCCAACGAACTTCACAGAACCGATCCTGTACGGCGGGTCTGCACCTAATCGGATGGATACCAGCCAGTTGCAAAGGCAGTTACGAGCGCAATCGTTGCACGAGCGCGTATCGAACAGGGATCGTGGCGTGTGGGATCTCGAGTCATTCGATCAATCACAACTGAGTTATTTTACCACCATCAGCCCGTACCCACGGTAATTGCTCCTCCCATCGATAATAGCTTGCTTTCTCTGTCCGCCTTCTGATGAGAGCTGTGATAGGGGGATCTTGGGCTTCTGGATTGGCAACACGTGGGACCTCACCATCCTGCCTGCGAGCGGCTACTTCGACAATGCTTTTGTAAGACTTGGGCGTAGCTATCCCAGATTGCCACCATCACAGGAGTCGCTCCTGCGCGGCGTCCTGAACGACACCGGGAGCCTTGCGTTGGCACTACAGGCTTATACTACTGTTCAGTTCGCCGCGAAGTTCTACCGTGCGGAGTCGGAGCTGCTACAGGCGGGAGACGCCCGCATGCAGATGTTTGGGAGCGCTCTGATACCCCGGGGCTGGCTCGGGTTCGCCATCGCCACCGCATTCACGGTCATCCACTTTGCTGTTCTAGCGTTCGTCTTCGGTCTGTATGTCCAGAGCAAGTCCTTTGGCCGGCTCTGGACGCGACAAGATTTATCCACATCCACCACCACCGCCACCACTGGCTCAGGCGAATACAAACCCATAGGATCCGATATCGGCTACGCGCTCCGAGGTGAAGCTTCCCATAGTAGTAGCCGTGCAGAGCTCGTGGCTTCGCCCAGGTAAGAGGGTGGCATTCCCGCCCGCCTTCACCCACGCACAGAACTGACCACCAGCGCAGGAGTATTCAACGGTACGACGGACGTCCGGAGTCGGAAGATATACCCCTGCGCCGGCGCAGTGGCAGTGATGAGCCTGTCGATGAATGGTCTCCAATGGATGGGCACCAACCAGCTAGGTAGCACCAACACCGCCACAGCCATGTTGCGTCCTCCGAGCCCTCTCCAGATATCTAGGCTTGTTTTCTACCACCACCTTTCTCACATTACGGGGTGGGAATCCCCTGCATCGCCACTCTGGGAATTTCTCTTTTGGATTGTACTTCCGTACGTACCTGGGTTATCTTGATCGCGGAGAGGCCGCTCCTTGTATATACTGTTCTCTCACTGTCTCCCTCCATCGCGCTCCGGTTTCCTTCCAGTTTGCGTATCGCTTCCGAAAGGAAGCTCGTGTCATTCTCCACAGGTCAGCGGGATCTTGCTCTCTGCCTGCGCACCTCCCCCCCCCTCCCTTCTGGTATCTTCGCGCTTAATGAGCCTGTCTCACTGTACTGTGTGCGAATGGCATTTGAGCTGCGCGGTCAAGGTGGTGGCCGCTGGCGGTATGGAGGCGGTTACTCAACGCCGGAGACGATGCGGGGGCGCCAAAATTGTGTGAGCGATTAGTTAGCTGGTAGACCGAAGGACATGTAGATCTGCTGTATCCACTTGCCCGTAAGGCTGTATTGCAGCTCGACACTCTGCAACCATAGCTCGATGGAATATGGCGATGTCCTCGGACGGAAGGCTAATCGTAGGAAAGGCTTGTTATTACTACTTCCCATTTGCACCACCCACCCATTAACCACGTGCGACCTATCTAGATCACGGCGATATACACACAGTCCTGTCCCCACCCATTGTCCAAACCCTAGCCTGGATCAGTCCGCAGGTGGCTCATTGTTGCTCCCCCTCTCTCTTCGCCCTGGCCTGTTCCGAGAAAGATAGAGCGCACCTACGAAACAACAATGGAAAGACAAAAGGAGCCGCCTCACTCCTTCTCCCCCGAGGCCAAGAAAGAGGGGGTGAGGGAGAGCTGTAAGCGCTCCTCCCCCTCCGTTCCCACCCGCTCAGCCTCCAGTGTCCTTTCCTCTTCTCTCTTGTCGCTCCCGGAGCTCCCACGCCGACGCCTCGCTCTGGACATCTTCCTCCGCCTTAGCCTGGTTTCGGACTTGCCTCCCCACATCCGTGGTGGAGAGGAATTCCAGGATCGCCCCCGCTACCCGAGTCTGTGTCTGGTAGATAGATATGGGCACCGCCAGCACCTGGCGGCGCGTCGGTTCTTGGTCAATGCCAGGTGCTGGCCAGTGAGGCAGTGCCAGATTCTCAGCTGAGGCGAGCCTCTTGTCCACTTTGGCTGGGGTCTGGATTTTTTTTTTTGTTTGTCATTGAACCCGTGCGACCTACATGGATCATGGCGATATACATACTGTCCGGTTCCTGTCCACTGTCCGACCCCGTCCTCGACCGGTTTGCAGGCGTCTCGTTGCAAACTTCCCCTTTGCCCAGGCCTGGGATCTGGACAGAAGGTGATGGTGATGATGATGATGATTCATTAGTCGTGTGCGACCCTATTGGATCATGACGATATTATATACAGTCCTTTCCTGTTCACCGTCCGCTGTGAACTCGAGCAGTCCGCCAGCGGCTCGCGGCAACTCCCCCTGCCCCCGCCCGGCCTGTCCCACGACAAGAGAAAGATCAAGAAAGAAGGAAAGAAGGAGAAAGACTCGACAGAGATGACATAAGAGAGAAAGTTCGAAGGAAAGAAAGAGACAGATTCGAAAGGAATGACATAGGAGAAAAAGTTCACGCCCATCCGCCCGCCTCCATTTCCTCTGCTCCTTCCCGCGCTACTCCTCCCTCTTCACCCGGCTTAGGTGGTACTGCGCGCGGCCCTACTGGGCAGAAGGTGTTGAGCTTCCCCACTCCGGAAGAGGGTAGACGGCGAGTGACGTCTCGTGATGTGATGACGGTGAATTGTCGGTCCAGCGGGGGGAAGAGAGTGGGAGTGGGGGAGAGAGTGGGGGAGAGAGTGGGGGGGAGAGTGGGGGAGAGTGGTAGGGGAGCGGCGGGCACGGTGGCTGTTATATGTGGTCACAGAAAAAAGCTTTTTTGTTTAATCATACTCGCATTCAGCCCATATTGACTATGGCGGCATACACCGGTTTCCGTCCGCAGTCCGCGCGATGGCAGCACGTTGCAAGTTCCCCTTTTGTCCTCCGCCCAGGCCTGTCCCCACAAGAGCAGATGCGCACAAAGGAGATCACAAAGGAAAGGACAAAAGGAAAAGCGATCCCGTCCCCTACTCCTCTCCCGCTGCCGCCATGGAGGGGGGCGTGGGGACGAATAGCGGTGATTCCCTTCCGGCCCCCAGCTCCTCCGCCTCCGTCCTCCTCTCCTCTTCCCGCCCCCTGCGCTCCCAGAACTCCCACTCCGAAACCACGCTCCCCGCGTCTCCCTCAGCCGGGACCAGCCTTCCCACTTCCGTGGTGGAGAGGAAGCCTAGCACCGCCTGGCTGCACCTGCTGTCGGCAAGGAGGTCCCGGGTCTTGAGCTGGCTTTTTCCCCTCCTCGCCTCCTTCCGCACCTCTGCCTACAGGATCTTCTGCTGGGCCTTCCATTCAGGGCACTCCTTGAAGAGATGATTTCGGGTCTGCGTCCGGTACCGACACCACCAGCACTGAACGGTGGGCCGGTTCTTCGTTCAGTGGAGGCACTGCCCGGTGAGGCAGTGACCTGTCTTCAGCTGGCAGAACCTCGAGGTGAGCCTCTTTGGAACTACCGGCAACCGTGCCGTCCTGCTTCTGCCTGCTCGGCATACTGTATTTCTTTCTGGAGGTCCGGCCTCCAGCCCATTGTCGGGCTTCCGCCCACTTCTTTTCGGAGATCTCTCGCTTGAGGTGCGCGTCCTCCCGGTCTAAGTATCCTTCCTATTCCACCCAACGAGCGTCTGGCTTCTCCCGCGAGCTTAGTCCACCCATCGGCCTTCTAGTTTCCTGGGACCCCCTTGTGTGCCGAGCACCGCCTGATCTCGATGGCGATGTCCGGTCTGCCCTCCGCAGCACTGCAATGTGCTTTCTCGCCTGGAGCGCATACATCTGGCCGGGGCCAGAATCCTCCGAGGCAATTCGCTTGATCACAGAAAGGAAGCGAGCTCTAATGATAGCTGGCAGTGCAATGATTGCACCTCTTGATACTCTCGAGCGCTTCAACACTGTCAGTACCCAACAGTGGCGGTGATCCGCAAGTATCATTTTACACCCAGAAAGAGTCGCTCTACCTCAGCGGACACGGCTGGAACAACCAGGACATCAAGCACCACGGCTCAAGTTGGGAAACCGTTGCTGCTGACGTGGTTCCAGCCACCGCCCAATTGCAGCTTCTTCGTTGATTGCCTTCCTCGATCTGGCCTTTAGGCCTGAGGCGAGCAGCCGCAGCTCGAGCTCCGGATGAGACCTGTTGCCACTGTGGATTCGGTTTGTTCGGACACAAATCGCGTGCCCAATTCTAGTTTCCTCTCGAGAATCAGTTTACCATAGCTCCAGACCCATGAGGATTTTAGCCTTATTTTTTTTTTGAATTGATAGTTGTGGAACGCCCACCGCCAGTTGGATTAGACCCTTCCGATGGTATTGCGTGATGCTCGTAGTCTCACTGGATACGGTATAAGGTAAGGGGCTGTAGCTGTTGGGGTAGGTGGTGGCTGACGGACAAGCCCTAAGCTCTACATCACGTGCGCACGACTGACATTCTCTCAGTTCACCGCTTGGAAGTTGGTCTAGTTCACTATCCCCCAACAATTATTTGGTATAGTACAACATCCAGGCTGTTCTCGGTTCGAACTGTTGGGGGTTTGCTTGGTGGCGGGGACAGCGGCTGCAAGAGATATGTACAGGAGAAGAAAAGAGACACGAGGGTGTGTGTCCGCCGCCAGCACTAGTGTGTGGGCAAACACCCGCACATCGATAGCCCTAATCCCAACGCATATGTACCTTCGATACAAGGCAGGGAGGATATATGGAAGTGTTGACTGTATCTGAGCTGGAGACGGTGAATTCCCACTTCGTACAGACGTCCGAGGATAGTTGGTGGAATCCCTATACGACACACTTCCGTTAGTAAGTGTGATCTCGTTGTATTGCTGAAGTCTCATTATTTCTTCTACTCTCCAGTCTTTTGGGTCCGAACATCGTTGTACTCACGCCTGCTCGCATAGGTACATACTCTTTCCCAGACTATGGGGTCTCTACATGATAGGTTGCTGCCGTTTCGGTGCGGCGTTCAAAACGGTAGGGCAACCTTCGGCGCCAACGGCAGAGAAATCATCAGCGATGCCCCGGATGCTGTCGATTGGGAATTTCCTTTTGGGGAGGCCGCTCCTTGTATATACTATTCACTCACTGTCCTCTTCCACCCATCTTGGTTACCTCCTAGTTTGACTACCGCTTCCGAAAGGATGTTCGTGACATCTCCACACCAGGTCGGCAGGATCATGCACTGTGCCTGAGCATCTTCGTGCTGGAGATGATACAGACGCGCTAAAATTGTGTGAGCAATTAGCTGGTAGACCAAAGCATGTGGACCTACTGTATTCATTCGCCCGTAAGGCCGTAACTCGACATTTTTTAACCGTAACTCGATAATGTTAAAAGAATACCGATTAGCGATGAGGATAGAAATGAATGATAGGAGTTCGATCAGTCTTAATGCTGTATGAGATGAGGAAACACAAGGCGTATCGATTCTTGTAGTTCGAGTGGCTCACAACTTCGTTGTAGTATTCGATAAGTACTGAAGAAGAAAGAACCTGCAAAACAAAGATCCTCCGCTCACACCTCCCCGCTTGCGCCTTACGTAATCGTGTCCTCAACAAACTCTAAGGCACAAGCGCCAAATCAAAACAACGCGCGAGAAGCATTTCCAACAGATAACTACTGTATTAATTCATGTAAGACGTATTGGTGCTTGGCGGTAAGCGTCGGATAAGCGTCGGATAAGCGCCGGATAAGCGCGTACTAGTGTTATTATGCACTAGCGCAATATCAAAATCAGGAGGAGAGGCAAGTCCAGCGGGCTTTCCATTTTAGGCACATATCACTTGTTAGAACTCGCCATCCTCAACTTCATCCTCGGATCTCTCTGCGTCAGTACCGTATTATCTAACCACATCAGACGCATGGCTCTGGAAATTAATTTTCGGCGCTTAGTGAAAATAAACCGAAGAAGAGATAGAGGCTTATTTGGCATTTTAATTTCCATAGAGAGCTGCCAAGATCCCCAAAACGGCGTGCTTAACTACATATGGCCTTTCTCAGTGGTTACACTGCGCTAACCGTATTAAAAACTTTGCGTCTTACGTGAGTTAAACAATACCTAAGTACCCAGGTGTTTCTTAATGGTCCTACATAGAGTACCCACGTAATTACCGGATCCTACGCATGACAGAGCTATCGATTTGAGTGCTTTCCGCTATACACGACACTTCAGCGCCGCAAAGTTCCACAAGTGTCGGCTATCGAGATTGGGCTTGGAGCACATGCTCAGCGATGTTGGGGACCCCGGGGGACTTATTTATTTATTCATTCATTACTCGCATGCGACTGGTTTTGGTCATTGTGAGTTGGGGGGAGTATGGGAGTGAATGATACTTAGATATTATGGTGCATAAGGTCCGAACCGAGTGATTTCTAGCTTAACCTTGTACAGCGGCAGGCGGAGGCCAGAACTTCGGCGGCCACATTCGGCGAGGGTTGGGCTGCTGTGATTCCTCACGACACCTCCTCCCCGCCCCCCTCCTCCCCTTCCTCATCGCTGGGAAGGACCTCGGGAAACCACCCGACAACAACCAAATCAACCGAAAATCTGCCATCCGCCCTCGTGCTCACGTCGACTCCCTCGCCCCTCAGCACCTGCGCGTGTCTCGCAGCGCCTCCTGGGTCATCTCTACCCCGTGGATATCAGCATCCGCGCGCCTCGCGTCGACAGCAGCAGCACCCGCGGACTCACCGTCTCGGTACGGTGCCGTCTGCGGCGATCACCCGCTGCCATGGTACGTTGCCCGAATGGTACGTGTTCTCCGCCGCGGTGGACGCCGGCGGCAGGTGCTTGAGTGCTTGGCCGACCTGTCTAAAGAGAAAGCCACGCGTTAGTTCGCCTGGGCGAGGGGAAAGCAACCTGGGAGCGTGGGTCTCAACCGGGGACATTGGGCTGTGGAAAATAAGTAGCCGACTTCACAACGGAGCTACTCTACTCTAGGCGGTACGCACGCTTTCCAATTAGCTTCGCAATGTGGCCGTATGTTGTAACTTTGCCTTCGCGAATTTCAGTAATCATTCCCCCTCTGCGTGGTGTACGTGTGTGCTCAAATACTACCATGTGGGATCTCCTGGAGTTCCCAATATATCAGCAAGCTGATCGCGCCTAGTTAGAGAGCAAGAACTTCTGTCGGCCCACCTGCACCGCCATATACACGCCCCAAATAAATGCCTGAGCCTCGTCGGACCGGGGCATCTCCGGCAGCCAGTCGTTGGGGTGTATTGGATAGAAAAGAACTCAAGGAGTTGCGGGGTCGAGCGCGCGTCGCCTGTTCACCGATCTGGTGAGAATGATGGGGTTTACGCGTGACGGGGCTAGTGTATGTCACCCAAGTACTTATGTAAGTGATCTTCGGTGCGGATGAATCTTGGCGTGCAGCTTTTCGAGCAAGGATTGAGTTTTGAACTTTTTTGCCCTAAATTATTGCATATGTACTCCCTATCTAGGCGTTGATTTGAGTTCTCACACCGATCACCTCCCGCACAACTGACTGCCCGCGAACATGCCAACCGCGCCCCCAAAATCAAAGCAGCCCTCCCGCAAAGGCAAGAAGGCCTGGCGCAAGAATGTTGACATCAGCGCCGTCGAAAGCGGCCTGGAACAGGTGCGGGAGCAAATCACCCAAGGGTACCCCACACCACCCCGCCTCCACCAGCACACCTGGCGGCCTCGACCCAGACTGACAATGTGTGCGCAGTGGTGTCATCAAAGAGAAGTCCGATGACCAACTCTTCGCTATGGACTTTGCCGGCGACGGTGCGATCGAGCGACGGGAAGCAAAGACGCTCAAGCCGCTCAAGAGCGACCAGATCCTGGCCGCGCGCTCCGCCATCCCCCCAGTCGAAACCCGCAAACGCTCCGGCGCGGTTACGGACGGTGTGATCTCGAAGAAGGTGAAGCGCAAGGATGGTGTTTCTTTCGCCCAGTTGCAACGGCTGCGGCAGATTGCGTACGGCGGTGCGTCGCGCGCTCCCGGCCCCCAGCTGGTTTCCGATAGGAAGCTTGCCCCCGATTACGATCCGTGGGGCGATGATGCCGCCGACAGGTTCAAGGGGAAGAGAGAGCTCGAGTTGGAGAAGCTCGACTTCGTCGAGAAGGTGCAGAAGCCGAAGGCGCCGGTCACGCTGAAGCACAAGCCTATTGCGCTTGCTGTGATAGGCTCCGTGCCAGCGGTCAGGCTGCCCGAGGGCGGTGTCTCTTACAATCCCGACTTTGAGTTGTGGGACAAGCTTCTGCGGGAGGAGGGAGAGAAGGAGGTCGAGCTGGAGAGGAAGCGGCTTGCGGAGGAGGCCGAGGAAGCGAGAAGGCAAGCGCTCATTGATGCTTCGGATGAGGAGATGCAGAGCAGTGCCGAGGAGTGGGAGGATTCCGACGAATCGGCGGACAAGGAGGAAGGCGAGTGCAGAGAGAGCGCGAAGAAGAAGGAGGCAAAACGCAAGACAAAGTCACAAAGGAACAAGGCCCTCAGGCAGAAGGAATTGGAAAGGCAGCACGCCGAGGCCAGGAAGTTGAAGCAGCAGGAGCGAGAGCTGCTGCTGGCCAAGAAGTATGCGCTGGAAATCAAGCATCAGGAGAAGCTCCGGATTGCGAAGGCCATCGCGAAGATGTCCGTGAACGATGATGAGAAGAACCCCAAAATCATGCGGAAGAAGAGGCTCGGAAAGGCTCAGTACGATAACACCCTTCCGACCTTATTGCCACCTCGCCGCTAATGCACGCTTGCACAGTTTGCCTCGGCCTCCTCTAGAGGTGCAGTTGCCCGACGAGCTCGCCGACTCTCTGCGCACCCTCAAACCTGAAGGTAATCTCTTGAGCGATCGATTCCGCAGCTTGAGGGAACGCGGCATAGTCGAGGGAAGGACCCCCATCATCTACGCCAAGAAGGCGAAGAGGTCATCGACCGAGAAATGGAGCTACAAGGACTTTAAATAGCCGGCAGATTTCAATGTCCAATTCGGGATGTGTGGGGCGTTCAAAAAGCTGTGTAATTTCTTCATATGGAACCAGGGTAATTCCTGGAATACTGGTTGATCCTGGGAACGGCAATGCTCGCCACACCCGGAACATGTGAATGAAGATTCCCACAAGTACATTGCCGTAGAGATTTGCTCATAGCTATGCACGCCCTGCATTCAACTCATCAGCATTGACAAAGGTCAAGCAGGTGTGGTCCTGGATTGGGCATTCCCTCCACCAACGAACCCACTATCCACACATTCGGGCAGTTTCGGCTATGGGAGCTAACGGCACCCCGACTCCGTCAGAATATCAGTCTCCCAAAGTGTTGTAGAGGGGAGGCTGCAACAAGTGATCGATAGTGATGAGCACGCCGGGTGCTGTTTAGCTGGACGGGCGACCCAGCTCTATGGCAAGACATGTGTGAGTAAGAGTATCGAGACACCCAAATAGCTATCTAGAATATGTATTCGCCTAGTCCTCGGCATGGGACTACTCTCAGAAAAGAGGCTGACGATTTTCTCATGAGGGCACACCACTTTATTTCTATGAGTGCTCTGTTCTGACCGTGGGGGTGTGTATGTAGCACACTGCCGAACTGTTTTCGATACACAGATCTATTCCATGCTCCGTTTGCTCCTTGGTTACGGTCTCCATTGTGCTCTTCTCTGCAGACGCTGGGCTCGGCCACACCACGTACCTGGCTGGTTGGGATCGCGCAGTCAATGCAAGTACACAGCACTCTGCGCTGTGGTGGAACAAATTCCGAGGTGAGACTAACAACAGCACTGAGACGTCACACAGACGTCTCGTTATGCGGGGGGGAAGTGGCAGGCAGCAGCGGAAGGCAGATTCTTTAACAACCTGTTCCATTCGAGTGCAAGCCGGTAAGGCAATGCATTTAGGGCTTGTTCGGTTGCGAGCTGCATTTTCAAATGGGTTTCTGACGAGTTGACCAACGCTACAGGCGCAAGCTCTCATCTCCCCCGACGACTCACGCAACCCAGATATCCAACAGCATGCCACACTTTTGTATCGTGGAGGTTACTGTATAGTCGAGGGGGGGTGTGAGAGCTGCGGTAGTTCTGTCGCGTCGTGGACAAAATGATGGTGATATGTACAGTGTCAACGCGGTCAAAATACGTGTTTCTCATGTTCTGATATGATAGCAATATGCGTCCAGCGGGAAAAAAAAACGGTTTTTATCCCCCCTTGAACTATACAGTAGCTAGTTTCTGAGAGGCTTTCCGGAAAACCATAACTGGCTTTTTACAGCGGCGACGTGGCCCTTCCTGTTTATCCACAGACTCAGCGGACTCCTCCTCCTATTCACAGGCACCAATCGCGCAACGCCAAAAACGTTTCGCGTGGCATGCGCAGGACATCAATAGTCGCGCTTTCCAGAAGATGCTCGACTAAGGTGTTTTGTCGTGCAGCGTTCTCTGGTATGATAATTGGGCACCAACGGCAGAGGCTTGTTGGGCAAAGGAAAGGTATGTAGATGGAGGAGGAGTTAGACATCTAAGCGTGATGGTGGGGTTGACTAGGGGGCCATGCTGGTACATATCTAGTACGGTAGTTGTCAGTAGAGTTTGTTTCTGTTGTGGCTCAGACGATAATATGCAGTTTCTCAAATCGATAACTCGGGATGGTGTAACGCTCACCCATCGCGCGACTGCATCTAAATTTTGTGTGGTAGATAACTTAGCCATCGGCAAACCTCTAAAATGCCATACTTATCCACTAGATTGACCTTTTCGTTTCCACTACATTGCCCTACTTTTTCTTTTCCACTACGCAAGGGCGATCGCCACTTGGCCGGCCACAAGTAAACTGTTAGGATTAGGAGCAGCTGTCTTTATAGCCTTCTATTCCGAGTAAAAACTACAATTACAAGCCGCCGCCTGCAAAACGTACAATTTCCTGGCAAGTGCGCCAATTTTGGCCAACACCTTGGCACTGCTGACAACGGAGCTCTGTGAACGCACAATTCCCTAGCCAACAAGTGAGACAATATGTACTTGTCACGTTGAAACCAGCACCGACAGCCCAGTCAACACCTGCCTCCTTTGAATTGGGAAAGCTCTTCGAAGCGGTAGTCTTTCGCGATGGCGGAGTACTGAACGGGCGGGTGGCGTGCTGGATCCACTTGGGAAGAGCTGGCGGATGGGGTGGTTGTGGTGGTGGGAAGATTGGCAGTTTACATGTGGTAGCTATGTATGATATGTATAAGGTAGGTACCCACTGCTACATAGCGACGTAGCAGAACCGAAAAAGTAGGAGCAATCTAGTGGATGGTTTCACAAGGTATGGCATTTTACTCCGACACAGAGAACGTTGATACATGCACATGTTATACAGGACAAAAAGATTAAGGAACGAAAAAAATATCAGAAAACACCATACCGGAAGGAAATGCCATAAATGCAGAACAGTAGCATCTGGTAACAACTATGCAACGACTGGAGGGAAAAAAGAGCGTGCATTACAGTTGGTACCATCACCACTACACTACCACGCCATCCTCCGCCCCGTACCATCTTACTCGATCGTGATCTTCTTCTTCTCAACTCGCCTCTTGGGCACGACCATGTGCAGGATTCCGTGCTCCAAACTAGCCTTGACATTATCGGTATCGACGGGGCTGGGGAAGCGGAATACACGCCTGAAGCTTCCGACGCTCCTCTCACTGACCCAGACCTTGGAGCCGGTATCCGCCTTTACCAGCTTCTTGACCTGGACCTCACCGGCGGCGGCGCTCTCGGGTTTCTCCTCGTCGAACTTCTTCTCCTCCGTATGCTGTTCGGGAGTCGTAGTGCCAGATGCGGGACCAGTGAAGCAGGAATGCTCGATCTTGCCGGCGACGACAACTGTCTGGCCGTCGGTGAACTCAATATTGATCGCAGACTTGTCGGACAGTCCTGGAAGCTCGCCCTCCAGGACGTACGTAGACGACGTCTCGTGCACATCAAAATTGGGCGCGAACGCTTTGCGGTTGGGAGCAGATTCCTGGCCCAGAAGGAGGTGGAAGAGCGGGTCGTTGAGCATGTTGATGAAAGACATCTTGTGACTGTTGTTTTTTGTTGGTTGTAGGAGTGTGGTTCTTTTTTGGGGGGGGAATGGGGGGTTCGAAAACCGATTTGTTTGTTCGAGAGGTACCTGTGTGTTTGAGTTGATGCTGGCGAGAGAAAGGAGAGGGCCCCAGCAAGGTATTTATGTCCTTGCAAAAGGAGTCGTGAAGCATGACCGGTGACGTGATGGTGATGCATCGTGCGAGTGAGCGAGGGTGTTCTCGAGGTTGCTGGAACCTGATTATGTGACACAGGATCTCTCGAATATTCTAGAAGTTTTGTATAACATCCATCTCGCGGCGGAAAGTTTCCGCATGCGGGATAGCGTCATACGGGGGATCCACAATACCGAAGTCATTGTCCCCATGGATGGCCGCTCGCCAGACTTGAGGATTCGCGATCATTCGGTGTTAAGAACGGCAGGAACTATTACCTTGCACTATCCCTCAGTAAGGCCGTCCAATAATCTTGATGAAGTGATCTTGTAGAGCCGCCCGCTAACGCATGCGACAGTTCAACAGACAAAAGGATAATTCATCTCTTGGCCTTTTTATTTTTCCTCTCTGTTTATTCATTGATCGCGTGCGACCTATATATAAGTACTTAGGTAAGTACATATTACTTAGAACAGCCCACAAACCATTCCATGTTTTTTTTTGTTTAATACCCGCACTCAGCCTAACTAGACTGTGGCGGCGTATATACATTTTGTCCGGTTCCCGTCCGCTGTCCGCGCGATGGCGGCGCGTTGCAGCTCCCCTTTGCCCTCCGCCCAGGCCTGTCCCAAGAAGATATGATGCGCACCAAAGAAATCACAAAGGAAAAGAGCCCGAACAAAAGAAAGAACACAGGAAAGCGTGACCCGCCTCCTTATCCTCGTCCGCGGATGCCATGAAGGAGGGGGCGGGGAGAAACAGCGGTAGTTCCTCCCTGGCGCCCAGCTCCTCAGCTTCCACCCTCCGCTCCTCTTCCCGCTCCCTGCGCTCCCTGCGCTCCCATTCCGACGCCTCGCTCCCTGTGTCATCCTCAGCCGGGACTAGCCTTGCTACATCCGTGGTGGAGAGGAAGTCTAGTATCGCCTGGCTGCCCTCTTGTCGGTAAGGAGGTCCCGGATCTTTGAACTGGCTCTTCGCCCTCCTGCTTTCTTCCTGCACCTCTGCCCACGGGATCTTCTGTTAGGCCTTCCACTCGGGGCACACCTTGAAGAGGGATCCCGTGTCTGCGTCTTGTGCCGGCACCACCAGCACTGGGCCGTGGGCCGGTCCCTCGTCCAGTGTAGGTACTGCCCGGTGAGGCAGTGCCCAGTCTTCAGCTTCGAGGCGATCCTCTTGGAGCTACCTGCAACCCTGACATCCGGCTTCTGCCTGCTCGGCATTTTGTACTTGTTCCTGGAGGCCTGGCCTCCCGTCCACTGCTTCGCTTCTGCCCACTTCTTCTCCGAAATCTCCGCTTGAGGTGTGCGAAGGACCTGGGGAGCGGCATCGCGCGCGCCTCCGCCCAGTCCGAGTATCCTAGCCATTCCACCCCACGGGCGTCGGGCTCCTCCGTTGCGAGTTTGGCCCATTTGCTCGTTTCCTGGGACCCCCTTGTGTGCTGGGCACCACCGGATCTCGATGGTGATGTCCGGCCCGGCCTTCGGTAGCACTGCGATGCGCTTCCTTGCCCGAAGCGCGTACATCTGGCCAAGGCCCGGCTCCTCCGAGGCCATCCATCTGATGGCGGCCTATGTGTTGGTGAAGATCGTGACTTGTTCCGGTGTCGTCTGTCTTCTCGAAGCGGTCTCCAGCGCCCTGGCGAAGGCGGCGCACTCAGCGTCGTAGCCTCCTGGTTGTAGCACACATGGGCCTTGATACCCACCCAGGGTTGCCCATTTTTGCATACCAAGCACCCGGCAGCTCCACCATCAAGCCGTGACCCTCCCGTAGACTTTGTCAGTCCAGGCCTCGTCTTCTCTGCCTCTACCTTGGCTTCCGCCTCCCCTTCCTGCTGCAGTTCCACGTCGAGTGCTCTGGTTCCTTAGCAAAACTGTGCTCTCCATCCTGCCCGAGTATCTCAGGGCGTTAGTGAGCCGCCTCCCGACGGCTGTTGGGACGCCCACCATCTCCCTTGCCTGGTCGCCCAGTGGGAGGCCGAGCAACCGCAACCCGAACCGCCGCTGCCTGTTCTCCAGCTGGGCTGCCGCTGGTCTAAGCCCCGATTCCATTGACAGAGGTCCCAGATTGGTTGACCAGAAGCTGCATCTCGTTTGCTTGGCCGATGGTGCCCCGGGTTTGGTCCCCCTTCCACCACAACTCCGATCCGAACATGGCGACTGACTGGATGCATGCCATCATGACTTTCCTGCAGTTTACCGGCGAAAGCCCCATCTGTCCTGCGAGTCGACGCACTCAGGCCATCGCGTTCTTCCTGTTCTTCAGCCGAATGACGTGGTGGTCCTTGAGCGTGAGTTGAGAGTCTAGCCAGACTCCGAGCCAGCGCGTCGCTTTGCTGTTGAATGGGACGGTGTTGGCACTCACTTTGACCGTTGCGGTGGGCGGGGTCTTCCTCTTGTGAAAGATCGCCGCCGCTGTCTTTCCGTAGTCAAAGGCCACTCCGTTGTTTGCTGCCCAACCAACAGATGCCGCTGCTGCATCCGACAGCTTTGCCGCTACTGCTTCGTCGTCCCTCCCGTCTGCCCACCATCCGGTGGACCTCGTGCTGTGGCTCGGGGTGAGTTTTGTGTCTTCCCAAGACAGCTCGATTTCATATACCTAGAGCTAGGTACAGAGAAATTGGTGGAAATTCTCAGGTTTAATGATAACCTCCTCCAAGAGAGTGAGTTTATCGCCTTCTCAGGTCGCGCTCATCTCTTGGCCTGGAGGAATGCCATTCGTATTCACAATCGCTCATGTACTTATCGAGTGACATACTGTGGATGGGAAAAAAGTCCCATCGTTGTGTGACTACTAGTATGTTGTTACTCGGGGGCCCACCTGTGGTGCGCGCTTTTGGAGCCTCAGGGACCGAAACGCGAACTACTGGTCAATGCGGGAATCATCGTTCTTTGTCAAGGTTGCCTGAGGGTTTTGCTGCTCTGAAATTGGTGCTATCATATGGACCGGCCTCACGGATTGGGGGCGTGGGTGAACATGGAGCAAAAGTCGAATTCATTGTCTTGTGTTTGATGGACGGGTTGGCAATTGCATTCACCGAGCCGGGCATTTGGAGTCATTTCTAGAGCCTTTCCCCCTTAATTCTCGTACACATTCGTCCTCTGATCGGTCTGGAGATTCTCCCCTTCGGCCGTGTTTATGCGGTAGAACATAGATGCGGACAGTGGTAGAATTGAATCGACTGGCTTGTATGGGGAAGTGCCGCAAGTCCGAGACGGGGAACGCAAATGATGGACTGAAGCCGATATCGCTGTAGTACCATGCACACTCTTCCGCAAAGGAATACCCCCCTCCCCCCACTCGGTCGGTCTGCAGCAACCACATTGATCAGTCCATCACCCCGACAAACACTCACTCTTCTAACCCCTCCGCGAAAACGGTGATCGACACCGAAAAATCGCGGCAAACATAAAATAAAAATAAGAATGTCGCGGGCGGCGATCAGGGAGCAGGAAAGATACCGGGCGGAAATGGAGGAGCTGCTGGACTGCGGTCGTGCTGAGGGGATCCTCATCGATTACCTGGATCAAGAACCTCTGTTCCTCTGCCACGAGGTGTCCCCACTCCTTCCGGTCACCGATGTCCGCAATCCGTTCAGCTTTGCGGTCGGCAACGAAATTGATATCGAGTTGCTCTGTATCCCAGATGGCGCGCTTGTCGAGAAGATAACTACCGAAAAACATGCGCTGTCGTTAATCGCTTCGGCTCTAAAACTCGGAGCTGTTGGACTAGCGGAAGGCGAGCTGAAAGATTTCTCTCGGTCGGAGTGCTTGCGCTTAGAAGAACCGCTCATGAGGGATAACTTCATCCTGCCCAGGCCCAAGGATGGCATCAAGGATTTCGAGCCACTTCCGGTTAATGAGGAGAACGACGAAGGGCTGACGTGGTCTACACGGCTCCAGAAAGGTGTGAGGGAATTCAAGAAGAACCTCGGCACCGAAATTCTGGATACCCCGACCGATGCACAGGAACTCCTGAGATGCTGTGATCAGCCGGAGGAGATTGGCTTCGATGATGTTCTATGCTTAGAGGTAGGCTCGTTTTCCTCGGCCATGATCGTTTGCCTGACTCTGTTAGCACACGAATAACCGTCGGCTCATCCGTGAGCCGCTCAGTCCGCCTTTGCTTGTGCTCCCACCTCAAGGGACCCCAAAGCCACTGGCTTTAGACCCGGAAAGCCTTGGGGTTGAGCCGCTACCTATGCCGTCCGATGCAGATATGGTAGAAGCTATGACGGAGCAACTGATGGACGAGGACCTACTGAGAACACGCCGAAGCTCATCGCCGGGCCACTTTATGGAAGAGGTACTACTCCAGTTCTCGCATCTGAAGACTCCACAGGACCAGGAAGGCCTCGGGCTGGAAGTACCCCTCTCCCCACTGAGCCAGAACGGCCTCAGGTTGGAAGTACCCCTCTCCCCACCGCAAACAGTGGGGCGCATCCGCTTCGCACCGAGCTTGAAAGCCGATATCCAGCCTTTGCTGCCGCCTTCCGGCACAGACTTAACCCCTCAAACTCAGCTTGAAGACGTAGTTCAAGCGGAAGTCGAGCAGTTACAGCGAGAGATGGCCCAAGAGCAGCTGAAAGAGGCAGACGCAAAGATGCGGATCGAAGTACCCGTGATGGACTTTTCGATCCCGAAAATGCCGTGGGAGATCACACGCCAAGATATGGAGAATATCAGATATCTAGACAACTGGGCTGGCAATGCGAAACGAATGTGGCGCGGTATCAAAACCGTCGAGCTCAACATGCGTTGGGCACCGTTCACCCGGAAAGATGACGGGGTGCCTCCCGAACAAATTGAGGGCAGCGTGGAACTTCCGCTGACCGCGGAAGAGTGTGCATTGTCTGAACAGGAGTTGGTCGACTCGCTAGCGGTGGTGTGTATGAGCAACAATACGGAGGAAACACTGGAGTACGCGGTGATCGAGAAGAGCCCAATGACTGAAGCCAAAGACAAAGCCTCGCCGGTGCGAAAACGGAAACAACCAGCAGACACGTCACTCGAAGATGTGTTCAAAAGGATGCGTAACCAGGCAGCGGTCGTAGAAAATGCCCCGCAACCTGAGGATTCAGCAGATCAGTTCACGTTCAACGGCTTCTCCACTGCCAGTGCTCTGGACGCTTTTATGAGATCCCAAGGCATGACGCCGTCGCCTGCGGTGAATAATCGCCACCGGCAGATGCTGCCGCCGCCTCGGCCAGTCAACAAACCTCCCCAATTGGCAGCCATCAAGCCTCCAAGCTCCGCACCACCACCACCGCCGCCGATGCCGCCTTCGCCATACCCAGCAGCACCAGTAGCCGCCCCTAACCTGCCTCCAGCGGACTTTGTAATCTCATTCACGCTGGCCGAGCGCGGGATCTTCAAATCTATCAAGTCGACCTACCCAGCAGCACGCTTTATCGAACGAGACTTCCGAGACATGCTCGGTGACTTCCACACCCTCGGCTCGATCCGAGGACGGATGGTAATCGCCGACGCCGACCTGATCGTCTCCCCAACAAGTGGCCTAATCCTCACAACTCTCAACCGTTTAAACATACGGTCTCCTCTTCCAGGTGGAACCCCGGGAGTCGAGTACGGGCGCGATATCAAGACTCGCATCTTCGAGGTCAGTAAGCGTTACGAGCACCTCCAGGTTCTGGTCCGCGTCCCGGCCAAGGTGTTGACCGAACACGAGATCGAGGCTCTGGACTCGTTCAAGGAATTCGCTGTCTCTATGAAGCATGAGTGCACGATCGAACCGAGGCTTGTGCGTGACTCCGAAGAGGAAGCGGCTAGGTGGATCATTGCTGCTATGAAGAGCCACGGTCACGTGTTGAACGCAGATGAGACGGAGTGGGAGAAGTTCTTGAGGAATTTCGGACTCAATGCGATGGCCGCCCAGGTACTGCTGCAGGAGTGTGAGACTCCAGATGGGGTCGAATGGTTCTTGGACATGGAAGACGGCGAGAGGAAGGCGCGATTTGCGGGGTTGCTGGGAGGCAGAGTGCTAGAAAGGCTGCGGTTTGGCTAGTGAGAGGGAGCTAAGATTAGTTTGGTATGTAAGTTGGAAGCTCATAGATATGATACACGTGCATATTAGTACGTATGTACACTGCTACATACATATAAATAACCACATATGTACGTAGAACATTTCAGCTTCAGTAGCGACTTGTGCCCAAGTACGAAGCCAAGAATGAGATAGTCGGCGATGGTACCTTTCTCCCCTGCCCCATAAGCCTGCTGAAAGATGATAGGCTTTCAGGAGGCTCGCACCTATCTGATCACTCGAAGAATTGAATGCTGGTAGACACCAGTATATAGAGATCAGAGAACACATCATGGAAAATCCTAAGGTATCTTCAATTGTCCAACCAGCCGATATCACCACGAGGGTCGCTCATAATCCTTAATCTTTGCTCGATTCTCACGTGTTTATACTACGTTCACCGAAATACCGCGTTGGGTAAAAAAGCTCATCACGTCCTCTTTCCCTTCCGAAACTTTTCATGCCACTTATTCTTCGCCGCCACTTGCACAGCCGCCTTTTCACAAGCTTTGAGCTCTTCTGCGGCCACAACGCCGGCGGGTACATACCGGATGGTGTTTTTTGTAGGTAACTCATGGCAATCCTATCACCGCATGTATCAGCATCCCTTCCTTACCCTCCACAAGTAGTTGGAGAGAAGCCGAACCTTCAACACGTCCAGATTACATAGCAGCTTGCACTCCTGCGGCACAGCAGCCTTCCACCTTGAAATGAACGAGACATAAAGCATATCCGGCTTCCCACTGGTATGCCACTCCTCGAGCACCCACCGGCCTACGACATGCGCAGCCTTTTGGGGCAGGAGCACCCATCTGTTTCCTTTCCGCTCGCATATCCGCGACACGACCGTCTCCACGAGCGCTAGCGGGATCTCGCATTCGTCATCTAATAGTGCGTCGAGCCGGAACGGCGTGCAGAGCTTGACGCCGGCGGCGGCGGCGTTGGTGAATGCTTCCTTCAGCGCCGAGAGGAGGCCTTCAGCTGTAGAGATGTATGACGAATTGTTGTACTCGAACGCCGAGAGATCCGTCCAGGCCGATTCGAACTCGGCGTCGGAGACGGGGAGGTTGTTGCGGAGTTGGTCTTTCGACATCCCTACATTGCTCTTGCTACCGCTGCTGCTGATGATGGCGGCGGTGGGGTATGGCAGGAGCAGGGACCGGAGCAAGGATTTCGTGTCTGGTGTGACGGGGAGGAGTTCAATGTACGATGTCACGGTAGATGTGGCTGTTATTCCGCCGCCACCACCGTCTTCAGAGGTCGGCGGGGATAGCAGAAATGATGTGTTGGAGCTATGGACCTGGCGGAGAGAGAAGGTTTTGTCGGAGGTGCAAAGGACGGCATGGTCTGCGGTTGCGCCGGTGTGCGTGGTGGCAATGGAAGTGGGTGCGGCTTTGATTTTCAGTCTGCAAGGGTGAGAATAGACCGGGAAATAGGTAGACGGGAGGCGTACGCACGTTGGTGGGTCTCCTGAAGTTATGAGGGACAGAATTGCTGGCGGCAGTTCCAGTAGACGGACGGGTTGCTGCTCGTGCGCGATGGAGAACGGAATAATAGTCGTATTGGCTTGTGAAGACATCTTGGTGCCGTGGGAAAGTTGTGTCAAGATGGATTGAGACAGGAAGACGCGACGCACTAAACAACAGCGCGTTTCATTGTCTTGGCGGGAACGTGACGACCCGTGACATGAGTTGTCCATCCAGCGTCACCCAACACCAGCCGAGTTTTCTGTCCCCCACAGTACTACGTCTCGAGACCACTTAGTCATACATTAAGAGGGAATATAGGCGTAAGGAACCCCATATACGAGAAATAGAACACGGACCCCCAGCTGTAAATAGACAAGAAAAAGCAAAAACGCTGAAGAAGATAAAGGAGAAACCGAGAAAGAAGCTACAAAAGAACTACACTGTCACTTATTTGCACGCAGTTTTCAGCATGGGCAACCACACAATCTCCTCCTATCTCAGTATGTGACAACTTATCGTCGTCCTTTGAGAACTTCTAGCGCTTCCCGTGCATCTACTATCCTCCCACTGACACTCCTGAGAGCATCATGGAACTCCTTGAGAGTGTTGTGTAGCCTCTTCGCGTCTTGTCTTCCAGACGCTCCACCAGAGAAGTCACGCCCATCGATATCCATTCCCATCGCTCCTTGGAGAGTCTGCGACTCCACGCTGCCCAGACTGTCTTCCACTTGTCGAACGATCTTGGTAATCATATTCATCTTTTGTTCCATTTCATCTGCCTGCTTGTTGAAGTACGCAATCATCGGCTTATTGCCTGTAATCTCGTTTTCTCGCTGTGGAGCAGAGTATGTAGAGGCACGTTGAATGTACTGCGAGCGCTGTGCATGTGGCAAACGGAAGAGATCCAATGTGCGGATAGATAGCTGCGAGGCGTTATTGTCCGCCTCATGGTGTGCGCGCACTTGCTCGGCCACGGCTTGGTCGGATGCCTGGAGCGAGATTATTGTCTCGAGGCGATGAGTAAGGGCTGAAGCATCAACGGGGATAATCTCAAGCGCGTCGCGATGGGCGGAGAAACGATCAGCGAGATCGTTCGACAGTCTGATCTGGTTCTCGATATCTGCTCTGCGTAGATATTAGAGTGCAGTCCCGGAGGTGTGTGCGTGCAAACTTACTCGATCTGCTCGAACACTTGCTGTACCGACTGATGACAATCGCCGAAACGTGTAGTGGGTGTGAGTTTGGTTGCGTCGATCGTTGCCGCTGGTATCATCTGTGACTGTTGCTGCTGCTGTGTACCGCTCAAACCAGGCATCGTTCCGGCGCTGGAAAACAGTCCCGGTCTTCCTGTGTTACTGGTGGTGTTGGTGGCTGTGGGCGTACCGAAGAGCCCGCCCGATGGAGCAGCCGCTGCAGGAGCTGCTACGCCAAAGAGACCACCGCCGCTTGTGGAAGTCGCTGGAGCAGCAGGCGTCGCGGAGCCAAAGAGACCCCCAGTCGCAGGAGCTGCGCGAGTAGTCGTTGCTGCGCCAGCACCGAAGAGTCCCCCCGACGGTGCCGATGTAGTGGCAGGTGCCGCTGAACCAAAGAGCCCTCCACCAGCGGAGGAAGCTGCGGGAGCTGTGGGAGCTGCAGATCCAAATAGACCACCACCGCTCGAGGGCGCGGTTGCAGGAGTCGTCGAACCAAAGAGTCCCCCGGAAGGAGCTGGAGTCGTTGAACCAAAAAGGCCGCCGGTGGGTGCAGTGGCAGGCGTCGTTGATGCTCCGCCAAAGAGGTTCCCCGCGGGAGTCCCCCTTGACATGAGTATTAGCTGGCAAGGCTCACACGCTTCGTTTCTGAGTTACTTACGGTGTTCCAACGGGTTTCCCGAATAGAGACATATCAAGGGGAAATTCACGCGAAGAGAATTCGGCTCGAAACCCGTGGGGAGAGGGGGGTGGACGACGTAATGGCAGTCAAAGGCCGCAGTTGCGAAGGGAGATGGTTGTGGTGTTGTCGTGTTGCAGGACAAAAGTCTCTTTCGAAAGGGCACTAACTAGCAGCTTGGCGGCTTCTGTGGAGAGGCGGCTGAAAAGAAGAGAAGGCTGGCGGACAGGGCGCTCGTGACGTAAGGCTGACTAAACTAACTAACGCCAGCCCAATATAGGCTTGGTATCTAGAACGCGTTCCACCACCTTGCACTTCGACAGCATCACTGAGCGGACGTACGAAGAGAGAAAACGGAACGGACGCACTCATCCACCTTAAAGACCTGGACCACACTGCAATGAGCGCTATGGATCAAGATGATGATGAGTTCCTTTACGGCGATCACTCTTCGACACCTGCACAGATCGCACCCTCACAAACCTCCACGCCAGTTCCTGGGCTCAGCATTGCAGCCCCTCCCCCAATACAACCGGAACAGACTGCAACTCCAGCATTTACGGGACATGTAGATCAGGACGCCTTAGAAGAAGGCGAAGAGGGTGAGGGGGTTGAGGAAGAGGAGGAAGTCGAGGTTTCCGACGACGACGATGTACTGTGCTGCCCGCTCTTTCTGCCCAATACACGAACACAAACTGACACGCGAGACAAGGATATCGAGCTAGTGATCGAACGAAAAGATGGAAGTCGGCCAGAGCCTCCCCCGCGACCTGAACGGTACAATCAGATTCGCACCGCATCAGCGCGGCCTTCCGCCGCCGCTATCGCAAAGCCCTCCTCGTCAACCTCCCCCACACCACAGACCGCGGTAGTACTCGCCGCCCCAGCAGTGGCGACCTCAAAGCTCGACATCAATGCGATACCCAACTACAACGGCACGCCGATCAACAAAATTCCGATGGATTCAGACCTATTGCCAGCCGACAAGCCGTGGCGGAAACCCGGCGCCGACGTCACCGACTACTTCAACTACGGCTTTGATGAGTTCACGTGGACGGCGTATTGTCAGAAACAGGAGGGGTTGCGGGAAGAGTTCTCGCCGCAAAAGATGATGGAACAGATGATGATGATGTCGGGTATGGGTATGGGAATGATGCCCGGTATGGATCCGAGCCAGATGGGTGATATGAGTGCGATGATGGTCGCGGGTGGGTTCGGAATGCAACAAGGACAGGGCGGCCCGGGTGTTGGTGCACAAGGGGTGCCGCCGCAAGGTCCTGGCGGTGGCCAGCAGGGCGCTCAAGGCATGGACATGATGGGGGATCCGAGTATGTACATGGGTGGCCAGGCATTCGACGGGAGGGGCCAGGACGCAGCCTATGGAATGGGCAGAGGCGGAATGTGAGTATCCATCTTCCATGAATCCCTTCCGTTCCGTAAGCTCATTGTTGTGTAGGCCACCACAGGGACCCTCAGCCGCTATGGGTGCCTATGGGAACTACGACCAGAATATGATGCAGGGTGCCAGGGGTCCCGGTGCGTTCGGTCCCCAACGAGGGCGCGGTGCGAGAAGGTGGTGACGATTGCCATCTCCGTTTATGTTTATAGGTGTCTGGTCTTCGGCATGAGGTTAGCTCCTGCTGTCGTGGTGTATCGACTTCTGTGGAGTGATTTGGGTTTACCCGTGGAGCGGGAGCATCGTGATGCCCCTCTATGCTGCAGTGATCGCCATATCCATCAGACCGTTTAATGTAATCTATCAAACCCATAGACAAAATCGGAACATGGAATGATGTTACATACAAGAGTCAGTAGCCATGTTCACATCCAGTGATCCCTCAACTCCCTTCGTCACCCTCTCACTCACCACAATGGCCAGTATTGCCACTCCCGAGTTCCCGTCCCACCTCCGCTCGCTCTACTCCGCCGACTCGATGTTTGCGAAGAACAGGCTGCAAGCTTTTTTTCTTGTTTATTCATACTCGCATACAGCCCATCTGGACTATGGCGGCGTGCCTTCTCCCCCCCCCCCCCCCGGCCCTCCACCCTGGCCTGTCCCGAAAAGATATGAAGCGCACTAAGAAGAGGCAAAATAAATCACAAAGGAGATCGCCCGCGCTCCCTCCCTTCCCCTCCCTACTGCTCCCCCTCTATCGTCGATAGGCCGGCGGACAGCTCTGGGGAGGGACTACAGACACTCCTCCTCCACCCCCAATTCCTTATCCCCCTTCCACCTTTCTGCATCCCGTTCTTCCCTTCCCCGAAGCTCCCATTCTAATGCCTCGCTCTGTGCATCATCTTCAGTAGCGTCTGGCACTCTCCTCCCTACCCGCGTTGCGGCAATGAAGTCCAGGACCGCCTGGCTGCACCTTTCGTCGGCGAAGAGATCCCGGATACTGAAGCGATCCTTGCCCCTCCCCGTCTCCTTCCTGACCTCCGCCCACAGGATCTCCTGCTTCCCCTTCCCCTTCCCCTTGGGGCAGTTCTTGAAAAGATGCTCCCGGGTCTGGTGCTTGTATTGGCACTATCCGCACTTGGCGTCGGGCCGGTTCTTCGTCCACTCCAGGTATTGCTCGGCGAGGGCATATCCGGTCTCCAGCTGGTAAAAACGCGAAGCAGTCCTCTTGACGCTGCTGGCTGCAGTTCGGTCTGGGCATTGTTTGCGTGGGATCTTGTACTTCCTGGCAGTGATCCGGCTTCGCAGCCCATTGCCGTGCGTCGGTGCGAGATCTCTCGCTTCAGGTGGGTAAGGGGCCGTGGGAGTGGCATCACCCATCTGCTCCGTAGGCAGGCCATTCGATGCCGTATGCACCTGGCTCCTCCGCTGCCAACTTTGCCCGTTCATCTGCCTTCTCGCGACACCACCGGATCTCGACGACGATGTTCGGCCTGGCCTTCCGTAATGTGGCGATGTGCTTCCGTGCTTGGATTGCGTACATCTGGCCTTCCCGGGTTCCTCTGAGGCAATGCGCCGGATGGCAGCTTGCGCATCGGAAAAGACGGTGACCCGCTCCGGTATTGTTGCGTGTCGCGCTGCCGTCTTCAGAGCCCTAGCGAAAGCAGCGCACTCCCTATATAATCGTAGGCCTCCTGGCTGTCGCCCATGTGGACCTTACGGCCCACCCATTTCATTCCCTTTTTCCACACGACCGCGTAGCCCGCTGCTCCACTTTCCAGCCGTGACCCGTCGGTGAACATGGTGAGGCCTGGCCCGACACGTTCTGCTTCAGCCCATCTGGGTAGTCACATCCAGGGCTTCCGGCGCCTCTAGCAGGACAGTGGATTCCATTCTACCTACGCACCTGTAGCCTTTTCCCGATGGCTGATTCTGTACTGACAGCTCCTTGGCTTGGCCGCCCTGTGGCAAGCTAACCAAGCGGAGCCTGTACCGCTTCTGCCTGTTCTCCAGTCGTGTTGCTGCTGGCCGGAGGCCAGATTCCATAGCGAGAGCTCCAGCGTTGGTTGTCCGAAAGCATCCTGTAGCTGCCCGAGCTTCCTGGTTGGCCAACTTCTGGATGTCGTCTGCCCTTCCTTTTGTGCCTGCTCTATCTCCCTTCCACCACAGCTCAGAGCCGAACATAGCAATAGACTGAGCACAGGCTATCATGGCTTTCCTGTATATAGTTGGCCGGCGACAGACCCATCTGCCCAGTAAGTCGGCGGAGACGGGTCATCGCATTCCAGCCCTTCCTCATTCTTTCGGCGTGGTACTCCTTTTAGGGCAAGCTGCGAGTCCAGCCATATCCAAAGCCAGTGGGTGGCCTGCTTACCGAATGCCACGTTCAAATTACCGGCCTTAATGGTTGCCTTGGGAATGGCTTCCTTCTGCTTCCTTTCTCTCCGAAAGAGAGCTACCTCGGGTTTTCCATGGTCGAACGCCACACCGTTGTTGGTCGCCCACTCGAGGGGTGTTGCCACTGCCGTTTCCAGCTTGTCCGGCACCTCTTGCACGGATTTTCCACCTGCCGGTCCGACATAAAGCTCATTGGCCAGCGGGTGAGGCCCGGCTCAAGGCTAAGAGCTTCCATACGATATCCCAGATGCGCCTTGCTGACATTGTTGAAAGCAGACTTGACGTCCATGAACAGTGCCCCTACCATCCGCTTCTGATCCCAATCTTGCTGGGTGCGGTTCATGAGGGTAGCATCCAAACTATCCTTCAAAGAGGCCCCTTTCCCGTTCCAGATGATCCGAAATGAGGCGTGCTGCCGTTCTTTCCACCAGCTTGGCGGTGACATCGAAGAGCGAGATCACCCTGTAGCTGGCACGGATACGGGAGGCCCTACCGAATGCATCTACCAGCTATACTAGTCGCCCGCGGGCCCGTTCCCAGAATACCCCGAGAACCCCAGCACTTATTCCGTCATCGCCTCGGGCCGAAGAGTTGGCTGCCTGGCTGAGTAGAGTGCCGGCAAAGCCGACCCCAATCCGCCGGAATGCCTGGCCACCTGCTGCTGCCTCGTACGGTCCGACGTCTGCAGGCGCTGGCGGGAAGTGTCCTTTGCCTAGAGCCTTCTCACGCTCCTCGTGGGTTTCCGCCTGGAGCCCATCCTCATCAATGGGGATTTGGCCGGCTTTGTAGATTTTCACGGAGGTGTACCGGGTGGCTGTCCAAACCTCATTTACTTCTACATCTTGCAAGAGCTCGTTCCAGCAGGCCTTTTTGGCACGCCTAACAGCACGTCCCGGATCCCGTCTAGTACTAGAGGAGAGCGGCCTCGGAGTTCAGGCGGTTACGGACCGCTAGAATATCTCCCTCCTCGGAGAGGAAGGGCATTCATCTATTGCACTCCTCCTCGGATGAGCACCTCTCCATCTTCCATCCCATAATACACCGCGTCTGCGTTTCTGTCCGCAGCCGAGAAGATCCCATGCTCGACCACGCCCACGATCCCGCGTATCCGCGCCGCCGCATCGCTTGCCGCCGCGATGCCCCCTCCCGGGAACGCGGCATCGAGGATGAAGTTCCCATTGTCGGTCACGCACGGCCCGGCCTTCGCCTTGCCGCCGCTCCGGAGCACCGGCGTTGCGCCCAGCTCCCTTAACCGCGACATCACGTACGGTGTGGCGGCCGGAAGCACCTCGACTGGCACGCCGGGAGCGTATCTCTCCCCCAGCCTTAGGGAGATCTTGGTCCAGTCTACTCCCCCCTCCCCCCCCCGCCGCCACATTTTTAGCCCCGACTAACTATGTACTCCCATCCGATCATTCGCCCTGCCCCCTCACCACTCACCAGCAACGACAACGAACTTCCTCGCATTGACGGCCACCAGTTTCTCCATCAGCAGGCAGGCACCGCCGCCCTTGATACAGTTGCCGGCGGGGTCGACCTCGTCGGCGCCGTCGAAAGCGACGTCGATGGAGCCCGGCGGCACCTCGTCGATCAGCGCAACGCGCAGTCCCGCCGACAGCAGCAGGCTCCGCGATTGATGACCCGTCGGGACGAACGTGTTGTTCGGCGTCGCCACCTGCAGCAGCGACGAGACCACGTGCACCACCGTGCTGCCGCTGCCGATCCCAACGTAGCTGTGCGCTGGCAAGAAGTTGTCGCGGACAGCACGGGTGGCCGCGAGCCGCTTCGCGCGGTCGAGCGAGGTGGTGAGCGTCGAGAGCGGGCGGAGGAAGAGGGGTCGCATGGCGGGTGGTGGGGATGCGGGGCAAGGGTCAAGATACTAGGCGTGCTAGAATGACAAGCCGCAATATGCAGTTAGTTAGGTCCGTTGATGTCGGTACCTAATTATCACTCGGTTTACTTGTGCAATCACTCGGTGTTTCAACGATGTTCAGCCGTAAACTACAGCAGCAGCAGAATACCCACCTGCTTATCGCCGCATATGGGCACCGATGGAAACCCTCCCTCCTCCGGGTGTTCCGCTATTCCGGCTCGCCGCTAGTATCACTCTATCACAGTCAAGGCGTCGAACGTGATATGTATTTCGCATATCTAACTCCTACGTGTCACGCACCCTGGGCTGTACTCGGCTTTATTTTCGCTATTGAAATGTAGAAGCACAATGCCTGGTCTGGGCCCAGCAAGAAACCCATTTCCCATCCTAACGATCGGCCATGGTCACATCACTGTTGGAGTCGTCGAGGAAGAGGTTGTCACCGATGGAGCCGCCGATGATGGAGCTGTCGATCGAGCCGTCGATGATGGAGATGCCGTTGATCGAGCCGTCGGTGATGGAGCTGTCGTCGATGGGGTTGCCGATGATGGAGTTGTCACCGACGGAGCCGTCACCAGGGGGGCCGTCGCTGCCGGAAGGGTCGTCGGGGCGCACAGGATCGACGAAGCTCATCGGCAAGTGGTTCAACACATTGCGGATGAAGCCCTTCTCGTTGATGGTGGTGATATCCCGCACTTGTCCGCCGACGAGCAGCGGCAACTTGATGGAGACCAGGTAGCCCTCGTCGGCGAGCCTTCTGCAGGAGTTGAAGCAGATGCGCAGCAGCTCGCGGCGGACGTCCTCGTCGGCGCACCGCTCGGGGTCGTCGCACCCTTCGAAGAGGGTGATGGCGGTGCGCATCGCCGCCCACTGGCGCTGGGTCTCGGCGGTGGTGAGCAGGGCCGCGAACCGGAGAGGCAGCCGGCTCTGGCCACAGCCCGACGACGGGTTATAGTGCACCTGTGACAGCAATGGCTGGCCGTACGACGCGATTGGGTGCCTCTTGAATAGAGACGAGAAGTCGACTAGCAGCTTCGTGGAGAGCGAGCCCTTTCCTGGCCGAGGGGCAACGCAGTAGTCGCCGGCCGTGAGCTGGAGCTGGGTTGGGCGGCGGTGGCGTGGCGCGGCGGTGGGCATGGTTGTAGTGTTGGTGAGGCTCTTTTTCGGGGAAGAGGAAAGGGGTGAAGGGGGATGGAGATATCACGCCTTCTCCGAGTGATGGTGTTGCCGGTGCCGGGGAAGGTGCAGGTGTGCTGCTTTCCCGACCTCTCGAGCGCTCCAGAGATCTCCCTATTGGGGATCTGTGGAAGGCGTGACGTTGTTTTAACCACAGGCTGCAAGCCACTCCGCCGCGGCGGCCACGGAATGAATGCCATTGTAAAAAGAACCAAATGCGTCCACAGTCCTGTCATGCATTGGGTGAGTTCAAGGATGCATAATCATCCGAGGTTTGGCCCCCTTACCGAAACCGAATACAAATGAAGAAGCCACACTCTTTGGCGCTGGTCTTCTCCTGTGCATTTATTTGTGGCTTCAATTATTTACATAGCTACGGCCGGCCCCGCCGGGACAGGGCTGACACGTCCGCGCTTCTCCGTCCCGTCTGGGGGATACGATCTTTTCGTCCCATCGCTCGAAGAGCCGACAGTGGGGCCGGACAAGAATCAGTAGGCTACCCCGAGGATTACGGGCAAGATCAACTTTGACAGACGTATTGGGACGCATTTGCGAGTGATGCGCCGTGTCCCCAATTTCACAAACCAACCATTAGTCATGTAAATGCCCTTACCCAAGAAATCTCGCCCTGTTGCCTTTGCCCAGCCGAATAATGCCAGAAGACAAAGGCTTTCTGCTCCGGGTCTGGCATTAACATTTGCAGTCACCGCCACCTCTGGTTACATGTAGTTACGTACGCAAGTACCTATCATAGCCGGAAGTGTGAGACATCACTCGCTTCTCTGTCCAGAAGCCTACAAAAGTACATACTTGAACACCCTAGCTAGATATTATAATATCGTCATGATCCAATAGGGTCGCACACGATCAATGAAGCATCATCATCAACCCTAGCTAGATATGTGCGTTCTATTATCACATACCCCCCAACTTTGCCTGCCCTCATTAAGCCCAATGGTGACCTGGACTTCATCCCTTGCGGCCTTACGAATCTCTTTCTGAAGAGACGACGCCATCTTAGCCTCAAGTCTCTTTTCGGATTCTTTGATGACTTTTCCAATTTCGCGTCCTGAAGGGGGGGGTTTCTCGTCCAGATGGGAGAGTTGCTTGTCTCGATATCTATACATAACTACAGGCGCGCTAGTGGAATGAAAACTTTGATGGACCCATGATCGCATACCAGTTTGATAACACCTCGGAACCTCCCTATTCTGTGCTATCCCACCAGTTTTACTCCCGTTCACACCTCATCGCTCTCCCAGTCTGCCATCCAATCGGATGATCGGACTCACGCAACACGCCGTAGCAATGGCCAGAGCATGCTTGGCTTCCCACCCACCCCTCGACTCAACGACCTCTGCCTCGAGCTCCAATGCCGCGACCAACCGTGCAGCCGTAAGGACTGCGCGGGCTTGGGGTAACTGGCTGTCGACCATTACACCGGATCGGAAGATGAGAGGCATTCTGCAAACGTGGTATGTAGATAGGCACAGTGGGCCGACTGGTGTTAGTGCGTGTCATAGAACGCTTGAACATTTACGCGTATCGAATCGGTCTTTCTCGTTCACAGTTTCCAGCCCGTTGCCCATTATACTTTCTGAACTCGCTGCACATGGTATATGTAATTTTGTAAGTGCCGAAATCCGGGGTCAATCTACCTAGATTAGCCTAGAGTCTAGACTTAGGAATACACACGGATCTGGCAGCCAGCTAGAAAGGTCTTTCCATTTCTATATATGCCTTCCCTTGGGTTACGCAACAGCACAGCAGGAGGATGGCAGCCATACATGCTACATCACCCGGCCTTGCCGAGCTTCCGTCACATCACAGCGTGTGGCAGAAGCCATCACTTGTCTTGGGAAGAAAACTCACCCTGAGTCATAGGATGAGGTTTGTGAACTGTTCTAAGTACATATAACTCATACTTACCAACATACCTCGCTTGTGAGTCTCGGAATGACTTTAAACTTGCCCTAAGGGTATATGAGGATGAAATGCTGCGTCGGGCTAGATTCAGGGCTTTGTCCTTGTCCAGAGGCAGATGCTAATCTACCCTCACTCTTTATCGCCATGATCTATGTAGGTCGCACGCAATTAGCGAATAAACATTCAATAAATAAACAAGCAAAAAGCGGCAGAAGCCATCGCGCGGCACATCATCGGCTGGGAAATCGGGAGCCATACGTCTTGTAATACGCAAGCTCGGACCGGAGCGGCCCCCCTTCAAATAATCCGGAATTTTGAGGCTTGATATATAGTATTTCGTCTGCTTTTTTGTGTTGTCATCAACCGCTTGCCACCTTTCTAGATCGTGACGATACACACAATCCGTTTCCGTCCACTGTCCTTTCGGCACGATGTGGCTCTCCCCTGCCCCCCGCCCTGGCCTGGCCCAAAGAATAAGAAATGCGTCCAAACCCCCCACTCACTCCCAATCCCACTCCTCTCCTTGGTCTCATCCCCCCGCTCCCGAAGCTCCAACTCCGACGCCTTGCTCATGACATCCTCTTCAGCACTCTCCGTCCCCACCCTTCGTCCCACATGCGTAGCCGAAAGAAAGTCCAAGATCGCCTGGCTGCAGCGCTCACCCACAAAGAGGTCCCGGATTTTAAGCCGATTTTTACTCCCCTCGGTCTGCTTCCTCACAGCCCACAGAATCTTCTGCCGGCGCTTCCAGTGTGGGCAGCACCCAAAGAGGTGCTCCAAATTCTGAGTCCGGTATTGATACCACCAGCATTTGGCTGTCGGCCGCTCCTTTGTTCAATGGAGGTATTGCCCTATGAGACATTGCCCGGTTTTCAGCTGGTGAAACAGCCTCTTCGAATACCCATCCACCACTCTGTTCGGACCCTGCTTGTCTGGCATCCGGTTGGCTTTCCGAAGCGCTACGTTTGCTTTCTGGCCCGAATGGCATGTATCTGGCCGGGGCCAGGTTCTTCTGAAGCCATCCGCCTAATGGCGGCCTGGGCATCTGTGAAGATCGTGGCCCCTCTCCGGGGTTATTCCGCATCGTAGGCCTCCTGGTTGTAGCCCATGTGGGTTTTGATGCCCACCCAGCGCTGCGCTGCAACTGAGTATCTGGTAGGTCTGTGAACATGGTGAGGCCCAGATCGGGGACGCTCCGCTTCGGCCTTGGCTGAGGCTAGTTCCTCCAGCAGAATGTCGGAAGCGTCTCCGGCTCCGCAAGTAAGATTGTGCTCTCCATCCTACCTGAGTATCCGAGGGCACACTCTAGCCGTTGCCCGGTACCTGATGCTGCGCCCACCACCTCTCTGGCCTGATCACCCTGAGGTAGGCGGAGCAACCGCAGCTCAAACCTCCGCTGTCAGCCCTCCAGCTACGTGGTCGCCAGTCGGAGTCTCGCCTCGATCGACAGTGCTCTCAGGTTGGTTGTCCGGAAGCAGCCGGATTTGCGTTTGTCCCAATAGTTACCCCAAGAAAAAAAAGAAAAGAAAGATTGCGTGAGTGCGAGCGATACCCCATGAAGATGATCGGATGCTACTGTACGATGAAAGGAAGAAGAAAAAAAAGCGCCTCCAGAACGCCGATTTGTTCAACTCTGCGGCCCATACCTGTGGTTCCCTGCAGCTTGGAATATAGTGCGCCGGTCGAACACCTGGGAGAGGCACGGTCAGGTGCCATCCGGGAGGGCTCCAGGAACAGCCTGTTGATTGCCACAAGGCTGTCCCACGTCACGTTTTCCCTTCCGCTTGACAGCTACCGGGCAGTTAAGGGGGGCTCCAGGGCAACGACAGCAGGAAGGTTACCCAATTGTGCAGCCTGAAATCCCATAACTAATCCTGACCGAGTTAAAACGGGCATGTTGCGCAGTGGATTGCGCAGTGTATTTTTTTTTTTTTTTTTTTTGGTGGGGGGGGGGGGGGTTAATAATAATAGC
>Ga0307508_10000218_pt1 | contig 69653 bp, 79 predicted proteins | sample 9_EM_MG_FD_203089 | JGI IMG/M metagenome (GOLD analysis project Ga0307508, IMG submission 203089) | Populus trichocarpa ectomycorrhiza microbial communities from riparian zone in the Pacific Northwest, United States - 9_EM | ecosystem: Host-associated > Plants > Roots > Unclassified | place... | reverse complement strand
CCCACACCCCCCCCCCCACCCCCCCCCCACCCCCCCCCCCCCACCCCCCCCCCCCCACCCCCCCCCCACCACACCCCCCCCCCCCCCCCCCCCCCCCCCCCCCCCGGCCCACCGCAGCAGCCAACCAGCAGTAGACATCCTTCAGAGGGAAAGAAAAAAAAAACCACCCCTCAATTCCTAATCGGGGGAGGCAGAAGCGGAGTCCCGTGGACCCTGAACGCGAACCTCTCCGGCAGGGCGTAGAGCTTGACGAGCTTCCTCAGCGGCAGGACGTCGTGGCCGTACTGGAAGAGCCACATGTGCTTCGAGTACCACAGCTCATCGATGACGAGTCCGTTCTGCAGCAGGAGCTCGAGGACGGCCCAGGCGCCGTGGACGACGCACATGATCCAGAGCGGGATCGGAGGGAAGTACCAGTCGTGCTGGTACATCCAGCCGTGCATGTGCGTGCGGTAGTTGCGGTGCGGGCGTGCGTCCCAGCGGAACTGGTGCGAGAGCATCTCCGGCGTCAGCACCGGCGCCAGGAACGCGTCCGAGTCGTGGAGGATCGCGTGGTACAGGATTCCGGCCGTGCCGTGCTGCTTCAGCGTCGGGTGCGTGATGTCGAGGATCGCCTTGCTGGTGAGACAGAGCGAGAGGAGGTCGGGGAAGGGGAGGTAGGAGATGGTGTGGATGTAAAGCTCGGGCGGGAGATTTTCGATCATCGTGAGTGTGCGACCGAGGTGAAGGGACTAACGGCGGTGGTGGGATTTTTTTTTTCTTTCTTCTTTCTTCTTTCTTCTTTCTTCTTTCTTCTTTCTCCCTTCCAACCTTGTTCGTGGGTTGGCCGAGGAGTGGGAGGGGGAAGGGACGAGGAAAAGAGAAGGAGAGGAGGTTAAGTGGTGTAGTGTAGAGTGGGAAGTTTTTCACATACATCGAGGCTGCCGGGTCGGGTTAGAAGTTTTCGTACGTAATCACGACCATGTCCCAACACGCCGGACCTCCTGGACCCATAAGAACGTACGGCTCTGCGACGGAGCATTCGAGTTCTCTACTGTCCTCCGTCTTCAGTCCATAAGCAGGATCGAGCGTACCGTCTCTACAGTAGCATCCTGAAAGACGTTTCGCTGTCGTCTCGACCTCCGCCGACCTCCGCTGCGTCGAGCGCTGACGCCAGCCCGCATTTCGCTGGAAGCCTTTCTGGAACAACTATTCGTCGGGTGCCAATGCCGGGGGGTGTACCTACTACATCTACCGACAGTGTAGACATGCACGTGCCATTCCGACACCACACAGGAGAGACGTGGGCAGACATGTTATATAGATATGTAGAGCCCCCCGACAAGGTGGGGTTGACTAGTCCCCGTCGAACACTAGGTAACTACCCAATCACATATTGAAGACGATTGTTTCACATCCCTTGAGGTCACCGCACAGGACCGAAGGCATATACGTGACAAGTCTATCGTCGATCCGACAGCTGACGGGCGCAGAACTCTCGTATTGATGCTGCCGCTTTCTATCTAGTGTCTTTGTGTCTCGTCCTTCAGTCCTCCACCTGGGGGGGCGGACGGATGCATACTTCTTGCCCTCCGGCTTCCGAGAGAAAGCAAAAGAAAAGATTTCTCAATAGTGATGACCACGGCAGGGATCGAACCTGCAATCTCTTGATTCGTAGTCAAGCGCCTTGCCATTGGGCCACGCGGCCAGATTGATGTCCACGCTCACCTGCTGGGCTCTTGTCCACGTGTTTCCATGGCTTTGCTTATAAAACTATTCTGTGAACAACAGCGGATTGGGCGACGAAGCGATTTTTTCGGTATGCTCCGAAGCAGCAATGGCGGTCGACGCGTAGATACTTGCCGATCAACATTCGGGCGTGAGGCACCAATCCATCCAACAGTCAGCTGCTGCTGCAACTTCGCACCACGGCAAAACAACGAAGACCGTCCGCATGGTACGCGGATGGCGGAACCGACTAGCCAACGAACTATCTTCCGCTTCATCTTGTTGGATCCCCTCAACGGTCCCCTGGTGTCCGCACAACATGCATACATACGCCGGTAGGTGCCTAACAAGGTGCGCAGCCCAATTCAGCCGAGTCCGACACAGCAGAAGGTTGCGGACAGCCTCTTCTCCTCTCCGTAGTCCGTCACCACTCACGAGCGCGCTGGATCTCCGCGGTCCTTTCAACGCGTCGGTGAGCACGGCGCTTCGTCCGGCGCGACATCGGTCCACGGGTGTCGAAGTAGCCGGTAGCTGGTGACGGGCGGAGATCTCGGTCGGCGGGATTGCGAGGTCCGGGCGGAACAAAGCACTGTAGTGTACAATCCGCTTCTTGGAGCCGGCCGGACCGACCGGCAAGGATCGTCGCAGTGGGTCGCTAGCTCGGGCGTCGTGCGGGTTTTGGGAGGAACGAGCTGGTGCCGGAACTGAGATCACCTATTTCACTGCCCGCCAAGGTGGCACGACGGGGACGATGAGTGCCGAGCTCCGGCCCGTCGCAATCTGCAGTGGTACCCGGTATATAGCTGAATCGTAAACGAGATGTTCCGGAGCAAAATGCCGTTCGTTAACACAGATCTGGCCCACCGTGGACGTGCTATGTAACCATGTCAACCTTCAGGCGCTCTCCAGCCCGTCGAACGGAGGGATGTCAACGGACCGTCCGCGAACGGACATTCCGCCCAACCCGTGTCTGCGCCACCGTCAACCCGCCAGCCCAGCCCCGTCCAGCCCAGCCCAGCCCAGTCCAGCCGAGTTTCAGGTTTCCGATCCCCCGCCGCCCGTTTGATTGGTCCTCCGGATCCGTTCGTGGAAATCGGAACATGCCACATCTACACATTCCACGGTCCTGCAATGATCGCCGCCACGTAACAACACACGTACATACCGGCTCCCTGCTGCCATTGCCTCGTCGCCCCGCTTCGACCGGCCCCCCGCCGCCGCGGCGAGTTGACCAGCTATCTATGTGAGCCCAGCCCCGTCGGCAGGGTATCTGGGCAGAATGGAGGGAAAGACGAAACCGGGATTTTGCATCCCGATGGGATTCTCGAGCGTGCTTACATATACTGCAAGTTTCCGGCAGTCGACAGAGATGATGTCCGTTACCGGTGCGAGTGAGTGGACGTGTCGACTCCTGCCTCCCTGTGTTCACAGTTCGGTATAAGCGACTTTCCGTGGCCCCACCCGCCCAGCCTCCTCCCCTTTCCTTTTCTCTCCCTTCCCTTCCTCTCCTTTCCAGTTCCGGCGCGCCAGACCTATGCATGAACGCATGTAGTACCTAGGTATGTAGGTAGGTTGGCCGGACGATAAACCCACACTTCCCCTTGACCGATGCGGTGGATACGCCCTCTTGCAGCGTGCAGAGAGCGTGGGAATCGAAGGTTTCGATTCTTTCGATTCTTTCGATCCCACCCCCTTTACTCCTGTATCAAGATCCCCCCCTCCGCCGGGCCACCAAGTAGTTGGCACGCGAACAGGCGGGAATGGATGGATAAAGGGATGGATGCAAGCATCCCCGCCGTGCTGCGGTTGGGAATTTAACGCCCTCCCCCCCCCTGGGAGATGTGCTATTGGCGGCTTGGCGGTGGTGGGTCGGCGGCTTCTGCGAGGCGCAGTCCATCACGTGGCGACGTGTTCTCCTCCGCGCGTATGTAGCTCCCTCTCGTTACATACGATGGCTCAGGGGGAGCGTGGGCGCCTCTCGCCGGTGTGGCAGTGTCCGGACCTGGCAAAGGTTGATGGGCGTGCGTCGCAGAGTTGTTTCCTTCGCCGCTGTGTCCAGAAACATTGCCGAGGGGGAGGTGCGGTTGGTTTCGAAGCCCGCGATTGCGGGCTGCTGCTTCGTCCTGTCGGTTGCGATTGAAACAGTCCAGCGCCGCGGGAAGAGTGTGTGCACATATGTCTGTATGCCGTTAGCCGGACCCGTAAATGCTCCGATGCGCCGTAGACAGTGAATAAACCGCATACACAGAGTGTCGGATAACTTGGGCGGGGCCGTGTGGAGTGGTTGTCCATGTCCCCCCCCCGGACCTCTGCTCCACCACCCGACAGAGGATAGGATTTACTTGAGCAGCGCATAACAGGAGAAGCATGTGGAGAACATTTCTGCGCCTTCCGTTCTCGATTTGGCGGCGTCATGGTGATGCTGTAGGGGTTCGAAGTGGAGGATATTTTGGTGCGATGCAGCTGCCTAATCGGCCAGAGCGCGAGTGATAATCGATGCCTGCATTCAATACCATACGAAAACATCTAGCCTATCTATCTACATACTCGCGCTGTTCCACAGCCAGGTCGACAGCTCTCCCTGCAAAGGGCCGCTACATATCAGGTATTTCCCGGTCCGAAGCTCCGTCGCTACAGAGTGTTCTTTCTGCTGGAACCGACTGCTGAGCTGGCAGGCGGCTTGCGGGGGCTCTTTTGGGGGGGCTGGGGCTGTAGCACAAGATGGGCGGAGGTTCTGACTGTGAATACCTCGACGAGGCTGGTATCTACATACCTTTGCGGGGATTATGTCGCAGGGCACAGCCGAGCACTCGTGATTAGTCACCAGAACCGGCAATGTACGTTTGCCAAGGACGGACCGGTGCACGTCCCCTTTGCACACTGTGCAGGATGCATATCTATCGACAGATTATCTCTATGCACGTAGAGCACACATGTACATACATATCCCACATCGCGAGTTCTCGTGCGCAGACAGAGTACCTGCAGCGCCAGACCGTGCATCGGCAGAGGCATTTTATCCGTGGCGATGAAACGCAGCTTCTCCGCTTTGACGGATCCCCCCCCACCGCACTATACATCGTTCGACGTCGGGACGAAGATCATGGCCGCTCCGCTTTGTTAAAAATAAATGCAATAATGGGCAGATCGCACGCCAGGAGCGGTGCTGGAGCGTGCTTCGGCTCCCCATGCCCGACTAACGCGGTCGGGAGTCGGTCGTCGTTCCACGCCTTTTATTAGCTGGCGGTATCGAATAGGCGCCTGCCTTACTTTTCACTTCGAACCGGCGGATGGCCCCAGCACGGATTCGTCGCGACGCGTTCCCCAGCCGGGACGGGCGAAACCCAACACACAGCTGGAAGCACGGCTGCTCCTCGTCGTCATCCTCCTCCTCCTGCCTCATCCCCAGGCGAAACGCTGGCACACGATTGGTGTGAGTGGGGTGTGAGTGGAAATGTGTGATGTGATTCCTGCAGCCAGACTACGCTCCCCCATGCAGGGTTCCGCTGGCAGCTTCGTTCGCTCGCTCTCGACGCTGCATATGTTTCCCTCCATTGGCCGCACACGGCTGCTCCGTATATATTGGTTAATCTCCGCCCGAATGCTGCGTGTTTTCTCCTCTCTCTCATAAGCAACAGTTCCGGCGACGAGCGTTCTCGTTTTCCCTTTCTTTCCGTTTTCGTCCTGTCTTTTTTTCTTCGTTCGCTTTCTTTCTTCGGTATATCGTTCGTTCAGCTCGGGAAGCTACAGATCGCCAGAGAGCCGTGCTCATTTCCAAACATTCCGTTTTCTTATTATTGTTTTTCTTTTCTCCCCAGTTTCGCACACACGGACTCGGACGCGGACGGATTACTACCCAACGAAAGACACAAAACCCCCGGCATTCCCCACCAATATAATCTTCCTTCCCTCTTCCTTCGCTGTGCCGGATCGCCAAGCTACAATCGCTCTTCCACCACCGTAACCAGACTCTCGTCAACGTCTTGTCCCCTCGTCTGCTGTCTCTCGCCGTGGTTCGATACCATCGCCGCCGGTCAACACTTTACTCTTCATACACTCGTTCTTGATACCAACCCTTATTCAACCTTCGCGCAAAAGAATTGAAAAAAATTCCCTATCTTGGAAGAAAAAAAAAAGTTCTTCAGAATGCATCACATCCATCTCTCAGACGCAAGTCCCCAATGACCCCATCCATGACCCCCGCCCTCCGCAGACCCACTAACACCCTGAACAGGCTGCCCTGGCCCTGTCGCGCATCCTCCACTTCCACCGCATCCACCACGGCTTCTTCGGCGGGTTCGCGATCCTCTCAACGACGCCCTCGCCCAGCCGCGAAACCAAAGACCTCGACGTGCTCGTGTCGGCGACCAAGTCGACGATCACGTCGCTGCTGTCGCAGCGGCACGGCTGGCTCGAGATCCCGCAGAACCGCGAAGACTACGTCGCGTACTTCTACCGTAACCCGTATTCGTCGGGCTCGTCGGCGAGCAGCATCAACAGCACCAGCACCGAGGCCGAGCTCGAGGAGGAGAAGCCGGCGCCCATGGTGCTGGTCGAGATGTTCGTCGGCCACCAGGCCGAGCGCTTCCCCGTCAGCAAGAACTGCGTGCTCCGCGGACGACACATGGGCACCAGCTACGTGCCGATCCTGAGCGAGGAGTACCTCTTCCGCGGAAAGCTGAACGCCGCCGCGACCAGAGGGAAGAAGGGCGACGTCGATGACATCATGTACCTCGTCTCGAAGTACGGCGACGTCCTCAAGGAGCGTCTCGACGGCGTCGACAAGAAGGTCGTCAACGAGGCCGTCCGTCGGCATCCCGAGCTGCGGCGCGCTCTGCAGAAGGTCGGCATTCGTGCTGCCAGGGCCCCGCTGCAGTGGGGGATGAAGAAGGAGAAGGTCGTATTCTCGGTCGTCCCCGCGAAGACCTGGGATGTCCATCGTGGACTCGGATGGAGGGAGTAGAGTTGTGTGTATAATGCATTTTTTTTTCTTTTCTAGCGGTTTTTTTTTTCCACATCATAGCGGGTTTTCTTTTGTTTTCTTTTTGTTTTCTTTTGGGTTAGGATGGAGGTTTTGTTTTTTGCATTTGCATTTGCATTTGCTGTTTGCTTTCAGCGTTGCATTGACTTCACTTTCTCGGGATGTTTTTAGAATTGTTCTTTTTGGCTTCTTTTTCTTCCCCCACCCCCCCTTTTTTTTTAGTATTACGTTCGATTAATCTTGTTGGACGTATCTCTTTCCGTGTATTTCTGGATGGGGGAATTCTGGCTGCTGCTACTGTTGTGTGCGTACTCTAGATACTACGACCTGGGGGTTGAGGGCGGTGTGTGTGAGGAAGGAACAGAATTGACGGTTCTCTGTTGGCGACATGCAAAGTGACGGGGGAGATGGAGTGAGATTTCTGTCTTACATCAATCAATCAAATCAATCAATCAATGCATCGACCACGATCAATCAATGCATCGACCACGATCAATCAATGAATCGACTACAATTAATCAATGCATCGACCAGGTTGCGGGCGCCTGCGGGTATGTGCACGCACACAAACGCGGGCGATCAGCCAACTTCCTGCTGCAGGAGCGAGCCGGCTGCAATCTACATACAACCTGAGTGAGCGGTTAACTGGAGCCCATCTACAAACTCTATCTATCTACACAGCCCACGGATCACACCACATCGCATCCATCGATATTGGCAGCCCCCACCTACAGCCGCGCCTTCCCGTTCCGCATCCGCATCCGCTTCCCCTCCGCCCACAGCCCCCAATTCCCGTCGTCGACGACGACCTTGACCTTGACCCCGACGCCGCCATCCGCATCCGCATCCGCATCCGAATCCGCATCCGCAGCGACGATCTCAACCTCCTCGCAGTCGCGCGCCGTCCCGTTCTCGGCGACGACGACGACGAAGTCGACGCGGGCGCGCAGCACGACCATGGGCGCGTGCCACGTGCCGGCGTTGTAGGTGACGGCCTGGCCGGGGCGGGCACGGAACGCGCGCAGACGGCGCAGGTCGGGCCACCCGGCGTCGCTGTCGGTGGCGGTGGGCGCGACGATGACGACAAAGTATGCGTCGTCGTCGCCGACGGCGAGCGGAACGAACGTCTGGGTCGTGAACGGGTGGCGCTCCAGGATCCGCACCGCGAACACGCCGCTGCGTGGCAGCGTCCGCGGCGCGCACGAGAACACGTGCAGCTGCTGCGACGCCGGCGGGTCCGTCGCGGGATAGAAGTCGCGGATCGCCGACACTCGCGCATGCTTGCGTGCGGTGCCTTGGTTTGCGACGATCACGTCGGCGGTGCTGCACGCCTGCTCGTGTTCGGGCCGGTTGCCCGCCCGCGTCGTGAGAGGCGCTTCGATGCACGTGCCGAAGGGCGCGAACGCCGTCGGCGTGAACGGTTCCAGTTGGACTATCGGGAGTCGGGGCGCCGTGAGGGTCTTGAGGATTGCCATTGTTTTTGGGGCTGTATTTTTTTTTTTTTTTTTTGGCTGCGATGGTATGCGGGGTGGCGACGGCGGTATTTAAAAGTAGAATCGCTTCGGACTTCGCTTGCTGGCTGTATCTAAGTAGAGTACAGTGACTATACGCGGTTAGATACATAGCCGTGCATACCTAAATACATAAGCACCTAACTATATATGTAGCTATGCTGCCACTAGAGTAGATTCCTTGGGCATTTGGACCGCTCATAATCTCACCACCCAGAGTTCGCGCAACGGATGGACGACCTTGATTCAACGGACAGTCCAGTCCGCCGGAGCCCAGCCCTGGAACCGGAGCCTGGTTACTGACCGTCTGGCGATGTATAAGGACGCACGATGTGGTAGAGATCAAAAACTCGATAGCAGCAATATTGTAACTCGTCGTCTCAGCCACGGCGCGGTGGTCATGTCATCAGGAAATATTGCCACTACATAGCCGATCAGAGGGTTTGTTTACATGTAAACAAATATTTTTGGTGCACACGAATCTAGTGCAGCTGTCAACTCATAACTACTCCCTCCCTCGCACGATAGGCTGCACGGGAATTCGGGCACGAGGCGCTGGCCCGGCTGCTCTTGGATCGAGGCGCCGGCGACGGGCGGACGCCGCGGCTCAGACCGGTGTGCACGGTAAAAGCGCAAAAGGTCCTTGGTACATACATAGGGCTGGAATGATAGTGTGTGGACCGAGCAAAGTGAAGTTCGGCCCATTCCATTACGTCGAGCAAGTACCCGTCTATCGAAACTGATGCTTCCTATAAAAAAAAAAAAAAAAAAAAAAAAAAAATCGATACGAAGAAAACCAAAACCAAAATCAAAACTCCGTCCTTTCCGTACACATGCAAGCATGCACGCACACGCAAACCTTCCCTATTCCACTTCTACCCGTTGAGTCCCAAAAGCCCAGAAACAAAGAACACAAACCAAAACAGAAACTCACAGCGCCAATATCCCCCGTCCATTTCTGCCCAACCAAGATTGATAGAGATAAGGAAAACCCGCTGCCTCCTGGAAAATAAGAATGCTCCCGTGCACCGCCCAATCAGTACCGAACCGCCGGGTTTAGTGCCTTCAGATCTATATCACCACCCTCGCCACAGACCCACTTCCTCCATGCCTCTTCGTACGCGTCTTCTAAGTCGCTCACCCAACGCTTTGTATTGAAGAGTTCGCTGGTCCAGCGGTTTGTGAACAGGACTTCGCGAAGGTCGCCCAGCTCTCCGGCATATTCTCCTTCACCGCCGATGCGGTAGGTCATTCCCCTGGCCAACTCGATCGCACGGCGCTCGTAGCCGTCTTCACTTGTCGCCACCAGACTGTTGGCCATCGCCTTCCCCTCGTCGGTTTGCGGTACTGCGGCCCGCAGGATACTTGCTGCGATGCGGGAGCACATCTTGTGTTTGTGTCGTGGCAACGTCAATAGGGGTGTGCCGCTCCAGAGAACATCAGCGGCGGTGGTGTGGGCATTGCATTCGGGAGTGTCCAGGAAGAGGTCGCACACCTGCGCACGCGAAATGTGCAGAGGTTTCGGTGCGACATCGGTGAATATGATCCGTGAAGCAACTTCTTTGGAAGCCCATGACTCGGCCAGGGAGAGAAGATTGGCTTCGCCAATGTCCGGAAAGCGAAGAAGCCACAGCACAGCCTTCGGAACCGCTGCCAGAATACGTAGCCAGGTCCGGAACGTTGTTGGCTCGATCTGCAACATTGTTAGTACGATCGATGCCCCAGAGGCAGAAATGAATAATCACCTTGTACAACTGGTTGAAGTTCCCCAGGATGACCTGATCATCCTCGAGCTGTGGGAAAATTTCCTTCCTCATCTTCCACCGCCTCTTGACTTCCTCGTCCCAGCCGAGCCGTTGCAACTGCGAGTCCGGCGCACTCTGTCGATGATCGCAGCAGAAAAACGTGTAGCGAGCGAAAATTATGTTCTCAGAGTATACCCAGTTGCTCTCCGCGTTCTCGCCGATACCCTGAATGGCATCGTCGACGTCGACATTCCGCCTAGTCTTCCGGAGCATCTCGGGGGGCACTGCTGTCGTGTCGGCGTACAGGTAGTCGCACCATTCCGCGCCGAGGGTCCCTGCGAACCCCATGAACCCCATTTGTATCGGTGCTGGCCTGGCAGCGAACACCTCGTTACGTGCACCTCGGGTGAACCCGTTGAGATTGATCAGGATATGTATGCCGTCCTCCACGATCTTTTGAACTAGGCGATCGGGCCCCCAGGTGTGAGCGTCATAAAACACGGGGGATTCGGCCTCAATTTGTTTTCGGTGCTCGGAATTGTCGCTCACAGACGTGGCATAGCAATACGCCTTCACACGAGTCTGATCGTGCAGACCGAACACTGACTGCATGAGGTGAGCAAGAGGGTGGTTGTTGAAGTCCGAAGACACATATCCCACACGTAAGTAGGGCGCCGGGGGGGTGGGAGGGGGATAGACATGTGGTGCCAGCCAAGTTGACCGCAATGTCGAACAGGATATTCGGAGTCCGTTACGTTCGGATATGAGTCTAACTTCCTTCGCTGAAAGAGGACAGGTGAATGTATGGAACGGAAGAACCGTCGGAGCGCTTGGCGTAGTCAACGTCGGGGGCACCGGTGGTCGCCGGTATGCGGTGCAAGGCTTATTAATGCCTTTCACGTACTTGTCCTGGTACCATCTCCATACGGCCTGGCGACTGGCCCGTTCAATCAACCGGATGATCTTCGCGCCTTCGTACGTTTGGCCGGTCCATCCTGCCACGACATTTTGTAGCAATTGGCTCCTGGCATCATTCAGGCACCCATGCTCAGCATACTCAATGTCCCTCACGAAGTGACTGAGCAGGTCTCCAGGTAGAGAATTCTTCCCCCAAGATTCTCCCTGAAGCAATTGCTTCTCCACGATGCCCACAACTCTTTGCATCCAACCGCTGCTGACGGCCCCTATCGCTTTGGCGTCCCTCAGCATTCCGCCGTCATCAACGTGCCACCTGTCCCTATTCCCTTCATCCCTGACCACTCCGCCTCTTCCCTTCCAGTCGCAAACGCTATTGAGGGCGGTTGCTAGCCCACATACAGCCTCCGCGAAGTCTGGGTTCGCCTTGACGGCCCGTCGGTAGTACTCAATGGCCTCCTTGATGCGTCCTTGATCCTTGACAGCGTTTGCAAGGTTGGCCAGAGCGATATCAAACGTGGGGTCGCAGGCAACAGCTTGCTCGTACATTCTGATGGCCGTCGGAAGATGGTTGATGTCCTTGAGCAAACTCCCCAGGTTAGTGTATAGATGCGCGTGCCGATTATCCAGGCTGAGTCCGTAATAGTAATACAAGAGAGCCAACCCAACACCATTGTTGGGTCCGCCATGGGGGCTTTTGCCGGACAAGACTGGAACCGAAGAGCCCTGTTGTAGACTGGCAAGGAGGATGCCCACATTGTTGGCGGTCGATGGGCTTGCGTGGAGCGAGAGCGAAAGATAGTAAAGGGCAAGAATGTCCTTAACGCTAGCACCCGGTCGCCCAGCGGTTGCTCCGCCCGACGACATGCCATCTTGGAAAATCTTTGCAAGTGACAGCAGTGAGTTGCTGGTGGTCGAGATGGCCGCCTTCAATCCCACCGTGTTGGAGATGTCTCGCAGGCCCGGCAAGTTGCCATCGGGATGGAAAACAAGCCTCGCGGTCTGTACCGCTTTATCCGGGGGAAGTAGCACGGGAGTCTGTGGTGGGTTAGGAGAGAGCTCTGATAGATTAACACGTTCCGTTGCCGCCTTGAGGACCACAAGAATCTTGTTGATGAGAGCCTGAATGCCACCACTAGTGATTCCGGCCGACAAAAGAACAGCGTCCTCGAAAGCTTTGGCGGCACCAATATTGTCGCCCAATGTGTAGAGCATATTCCCCTTGGCATGGATGAGGGCAAGTATGCGACCGTTGTCGGAACCTGGAATCATGAAACAGTTCACACACGGAGTCGTCCTTGTGAGCTGCTGTCGCTTGCCAAAGATGTACTCGTGGTTCATATCTTCGTAGTCGAACTTCGTGTCTGGGGCTATGGCAACGTTGCTGGAACTGCTGCTCAAGCTTACGATTCGGTCCACCAGATGATCCGGCCTGCGAAGCGCCGTCTCAACGTAATTGATGATTTCGACCGCTTCCTTCACACGATGGTCCCCGCAAAGAAGCCCCACTAGGTGTTCGACCGCCTCGAAGTAGCCGGGTTGTTTCTCAACAGCTCGTCGCCAATACCGCTCTGCCTCATCCTTCCGATATAGCGAAAGGAAGGTGGCCGCGCAGTTCGACAGCGCTTCCACGTGTCTAGTCAAGCGGTCAGATACAAAATCGATACAGGGGTCGCACAGATAGAAAACTCACCCCTCATCGACGTCCAACAGACGGCGGTACCATGCTAGCGCTCGATTCAGATCACCCAGGCCCTGGAATCCGATGTTAGCAACAGCCCGAAACTAGAGGGACGAGAAAGTCATCATACATATGCCAGGCAGCCCGCTAGTAACATGCCGTCTACCCAATTCCAATCCGAATCACCGCACATCTTTTCGATCGCCTCCAGTGCTGCATGTGCTTGTGTTGAGACACTTGAGACACTCGCACCTCCGAGTGAAACCGCACTACTGCCGGAGATATTAATCGCAAGCAGTGAACTATTCGAAATTTCGTTAGACAATCGGCGTTCATGACCCGGGCGAGAGAAAGTGGCGGCATACTTTCTGGCACCGGAATCGCGGAGTTGTCCTACGGATCCGTTGATCTGGGGATTGCTGTGAGACGCCTGTGGAACATTGTGGTTCGGGAAAGGGTATGCGTTGCCCAAAGGAACAGAATGCGAAGACGAAGTCCCAATGTTGGGATGGCTGCCGCTGCCACCGATGCTCGCCCGTAATCTTTTCCGTCGGTCGGTGTCATCGACAATAACGTGGTTAGTGTACCGTGGAGAGCTGACGCCCGCCTGGATACGAGGTCTCGAAGGATTTCTCAAGCCGCTCAATCTTGGCGGCCGAGGATACATCCCATTCTTTGCCGCGGAGGTGGCCGGATGTCCCTGATCCGCCTGGCGTTGTTGGGCATAGATAAAAGCCAACAGCTCCACATAAGCCTTATGCGCCCATGCCGCAACCTTCTCACGGCTCGGAGCGGGTATGGTGTTACGTTGTGGCAGTCTTGTAGGAAGACCGGACAAGTGATCCAAGACAGCAGGGTGAAGTTGTGATTCGTGCGATAGAGGTGGGGGATAGAATCCCTGGGGCGCCGAGGCCGCGACTGGCGAGAACTGATCTAACCAGGTGCCGGGAGAGCTCATAATCCCCGCACTGCCATAGTGAGTATTGAGGTTCATGTTGTCCACTGCTTGTGGAAGTTGTGCCGTCGGGGTTGAGTGACCATTTCCCCAAGCCGGATGCTGTCGTTGGCCATACCAGATTTGGTCGTGAGGAATATAGTCCCCACCCATTATGAACGCATTCACCTCATCGCATGAGGCTGTAGGTGGCTGTATCGGGTTGTACATTGGCTGGAACCCAGAGAACTGGCTGTTCATCCACGAAGAATCGGGGAAAGGTGGGATTGTCTGTAGTTGTTGTTGTTGCTGAAGGAGTAGCTGCTGTACGTACGGATCCAGATTGTCGTCCAGCGATATTTGTCCATTGCGCTGCAACGGCCATTCGTTGGAGAACATTCCGACGTTCCCGTTGCCAGTATCCAGCACATTCTGTCGCAAAGGGTCCATTGTTTTGTCCGTCCAGTTCACCCCCTGGCCCATCTCCTGACCTCCGTGATTCCCAGGCTGAGACTCCCCTCCATCATACGGCACAAGGATCTGCTTGGTCGGTCGCGACACATAGTCCATCCCATCGTACGCTGCCGGTAACGTTCCAGCAGGTGTTTTCCGTCGAAGCATATTTTCGGCTATTGAGTGCTGAGTCGGTACCAGTGAGGTAGAGTGATTCCGAAACAATTGACGGTTTGGATGTGTAGGGCTCTGCCTCTGTAAAATCTGTTGCTCTAGCGAATCCGGGGGATGCCCATATATTGGTGTAATCGAAAGAGAGTTGTAGATGAGCTGTGGTGAACCTGGGTGGATGGCAGACAGCTCCTGCTGCTGCCTCGATGGATAAGGCATCATCATTTCGTAAAATAACGATCACCGACTACCCTCAAAACCCAGAAACCGGTGAAGTATGTTGAAATCGAGGTGAGCGACAATGTTCGTGAATGGATCTCGTGTGGTCGACCGTAAATCGAGGAGAGAAACGAATATAAAAATAAAAAAAACGCGTGAGTGGTAGGTTTCAAGCCATTCGCATTCGGCACTGCAGTGTCACATGCATTAGTTCGTAATCCCAAAAATTGTTTGGTACCTTCAATTTCTCTGGGACCTCGACAAGATTAGGATTACCATAAACTTTGGTTGGCTTTAAAGGGCCCTGGTTGGCCCGTCGTTGAAACGTGCGCGCACTGTGCGGCGATGAATTGCCAGGGTTCCTAAAAATGACGATGTTTTGAGGGCGTGTTACGAGGTGTACGGCTTGCGTCGGAAGTGAGAGTGTGTACGAGACCACAGCGGGCCAGCCCACCACCCAAAGACCTCCTCTTGAACGAAGCCAGATATTCCCCCCTCCTTTTGCTCTCAACCTCCCCTCCCTTGGCCTTTCCTAGCGGTGTGCTGTTGTGTTCACGGACGTTGTCGCCGCTGCAGCCGAGGACACAGACAGCTCAAGCAGCTCAAGTACCGTATGCACCACTTCCCGCTGTGTCTAGCCGCGTTGCCGTCTGCTCGTGGCCGAGTTCCAGAATGCGGTAGATGACGGGTCCCCTTGCGTGTCTTTCTCTCTCTTTCTCTGTTTCCTCCTTGGTTTCTGCCTTCGGTCCGTTCCGTTCGCTCCTTTGCCAGTTGCTTTCTTCTCTGTTCCCACGTTATCTCTCTCTCTCTCTCTCTTTTTCCCCGCTGATTCAGATCAGTTTTCTTCCCGCCGATGCCGTCGATGCCGCAACGCTGGTAATGGGAGGGGGGGGGGATAATTTGTTGAGGAAGCGGGTGAGCGAGCGGAGTGCTGGAGTATGTAGGTGGTTTTGGGGGTGGGTTGTGAGGATTGGACGGAGCTTTCTCTTCGGTCTCCCAGTTTGACGTACCCACCGTATAATAGTATGCCCGCAGCGCGCGAGCTAGAGCAGAAGCAGGGAAGCTGTTTTGGGAACGAGGGGGCGCTGTTAGCAGAAAAAGTTCTGGTGTCCCGCCTGACACGGCAGGGATCAAATGCCAGGAGTGCTGCTGGGTTGACTGCCGATCTCGGTCGCGTTACGGGGAAGAGAAAGGTTTGGGAGGGGAGGGAGGGGTGAGAGAGTTTGGAGAACGGACGACGCCAACCCTCGGAATCCGAGTCGCCAGAAGGCGGTCGCGAATGGTAGGAAGGACGGACGGTCCTTCGACAACTGCGCTGCGCAGCACCGCACCTAGAACCAAATGAGAAGTGAGTGATGGGGTGGTGGGGGGCTGAGTCTCGGGATGAGAGCAACAATGGATGCGGACGAGGATGACGATGACGACGGTAGATATGGACCAGGAAGAAGCAGAAGCCAGCAGCGACGGACACGGGGAGACGCGGACGAGCCGGATGAGGATGGGGCGGAAAAAGAACATATGTACCAGCATCAGCATCAGCATCAACAAGCATCAGCATCAACAAGCAGCATCAGCCAACCGCCAGCATCCAGCCGTCAGTCATCAGCGCCGCCGATGTCGCCAGAACAACGACACGGGACTGGCACCAGCACAGGCAAACAACATGCGCCAGGCGACGACAGCGGTGGCCGCAGAGAGCTTGGGCACAGCGAAGAGATTTCAGTACGCAGACGATCGCCGTGGTGGCGTCCTCTTGTATGGATTGGGGGGAGGATCCCTTCGTGTGGGAGCTGAAAGTAGAAATGAATAGCGCTTGCGTGTGAGGGCGTCGAGCTACCAACGCAAGTCCCGCCGGGATGTGCAGGGAGAGCGTGCCCAGCGCAAGCCGACTCTGGGCACATTCCGTTTGTGTTGTGTGCTTATGGATGACTAGGAGAGTTCGGCGTGAGTTTTAACGCAAACTCAGACACCCAGCAGGGTTGGAGTGGAGAGAGACGGGCGGATGGCGGACACGGACACGGACAACACTCGAGACGGCCATTGCGGATCGACGGGCGGCGGGGGTTGCTCTTTGTTTGTCCGTGAATGGCGATGGATGGCGGCTTCTCCGCGCCGCGTGGTGGGCCGTCCCTCGCCCGCTGTAGTCAGCAGCCAACTCCGAGCAGGTGCACGCGCAGCTGGACGGGGAGCGGAGACCAGCACCGGCCGTGGGCAGCCAGTCGGGAGGCGTCCGGACCGGCGGGCGAGCAAGAACTCGCCGTTGGCGCTCCGGAGACCACAAACAAGCAACCGCAGGACTCGCACGGAGTTGGGATTCAGGCCGGCAGCCCCGACATGTTCGCCGCCGCCGCACTCCACTCCACTCAATGCAGCCTGCCGGCCGGAGAGGCACGTCCCCGCGCAACGGGCTGTAAGCAGAGAACTAACTGTACTGCAGATATGCTGCGCTCCTACTGCGTCCCTTGTCGGCGTTGATTCTTGAGCCCCGAGTGTTAGCCGGCTGCCGACCAGTTGCTGGCTTTGCTGGCTGTGGGCGGGCAACGGCGACAGATGGCGGGCTCGCTGCTCTCGTGTCTCCTGTGGAGATCGCCCAAAGACCGCCCGGTATGCAGAATACCCGCCTGCACTAAGGCATCATCTATCTATCCATCCATGTGCGCCACTCGTCTTGTGCAACTGCCGATCGCTCGACACCCGCACGCCGACGAACATGTGGAAGCGGAGCACGCACCCAAGTACCTACCTACATACATAGATACTCGAGGAAGCGCTCTGCGCGCGCGGAATGACTGGCGAGCCCGGCAGGTCGCGCAGGTGCCTGCTTGCCATGCTCTCTCTTCTGCCTACCGCAGCCCAGATCCAGCAGCTCGTCAACGCACACTCGACGAGGATCGCCGCGATGGACAGAACAAATCTCGTCGCGCCCGTGGAGGACGACGGGAGGAGGGAGCAGCATCCAGCTCCCCCTCCCCACTGCCCTTGCCTTGGGGCGCACGCCACAATTTGCAGCCACGTCCAATAGCAGCTCATCGTGCCGAAAGCCTGCAGGCCTCCCATCCACTGAGGGGCCACCGACCAACCTCCGAGTCAGATGGAATATGCGGGCGTTGTGGCGCAAAGCATGCACCGGGAAAAGCGTCGCCGCCGTCATCGTCGGGCGGCTGATTGCAAGTGTGATTGGCGGCGCGGGGTATCGCTTGGCCGCAACACCCCCCCAGCGGAAATGCCCACAACTCTGGATGCACGGAGGGCGATCGCCGCCGTCGTGTTAGGTACTGATGACAAGTCGGTCATATGCGTTCGCTCCCTCGGACGCTGCGCTGCAGATATGAACTTGGCCCGGGGAATGCGCGGATATGGCGCATTCGAAGTCCACTACACGGTTAATGGATCGAAAGCAACCTCCGTCGGAAAAAAAAAGAAAGAAAGAAAGAAAAAAAGCGAGTGGTTACCGAAGAATGTGGGCTCTTGACGCAAAAAAAAAAAAAAAAAAAAACCTCTGCATCACCAACTCCACCCGCCCTAACCATCGCCACCCATCACTACCCCGTCTCATGTTCGATCCTAGCCATATGCTCGTCCGACTGTGTGATTACGTTTGATTGCAACAGCGCATGCAACGTGGAAGGCCGCAGCATGTGCGGTGCGAAAGGGTTTGACTTGGCCCCATCACTCTCTTCGTTGGAGGTGGCTCTCTCCCGGCCATCTTTGAATCACCTTCCAAGTTGATTGCAGTTCCGAGATTCTCATCTCTCGTGGGTGTATGATGTCCGGGGCACCGATAGATTGCCAGTACGCACGCCCAATCAGAATACGCCGTTGCGGCCCCATGCTTCCAGATAGAATATCTAGATAACTATCTAGGTACATAAGCCTATCGACATTCTCGAGCCTCCCGCTCAGACACCTACTCTACATGCTGCTCGGCGGATGATTTACCTGTTGGTGCAAAGATGATTTGCATCCACCGTTTGCGCCCGTCGCCGCTAGATACATACTTAGACACTTTCGAGTTTGTCGTCGTACGCACATACTTATGTACATAGCGCTTTCCTTCACCCTCAACCCGAGATCCACAAGCATGATACATGCCAGAACCTTCCCCAGCTTAATCAATGCCCGATATTCCCCAGCAGCCCAGCTCTGGTGATTATTTTTAGCCCACTAGGACAACCACCTTCCCCTCGAACACACTTCGCCCACCTACCTATGTACTTACCAACCCTCAGACGGAGAAAGAAAGTGTGCGCGACAAGCCGTGTCTTGGGGCGTCGACTTGGCAAGTCGCAAGAGAAGAAAAAGGCTCGATGCACCAACGTATCGGGGCAAACCGCTTCCTGAACTTTGGGGATCTACAGACACTGGCGAACTGTACCTATTCTCGTGTATGTATGTAAAAGTCGACCAGAAAACCCGGGTTAGTACGGTATTAAGTACAATAGGTGCTAGTCCCACCTCTCTGGATCGAGCGATCACACCTGCATGCTTTCAAGGTTCGGAATATCTGCCGGCAATTATCCATGGGATTCTGTCATCCGGCGCTCACTCGCCTCACATATGAGCCTACCTTCCTAGCCAGCTCGCCGAGCCCTTCCCCGCCACCGGAACCGGGCAAGAACCGAAAGTCTGACTCCACGGGCCGCGGAAACGAGGAACTGGAAGACGAGGAGGGCACGGGGGATGAAGAGGAGCAGGGGGTGAGAGAGGGTTTCGTTTTCTGTGTTCTGTTTCCTTTCCTTTCTCTCCTTCTTTTCAGTACAACGCTTCGAGGAAAGGCCAGATGGAGGGCAGGGGGGGGGGGGGGGGGTTGCCGCGTGCCGTCGGCGAACTGTGCGAGGTCGAGACGGACGGCGAACGGGAAAGGACTGTATACATGTAATATCGCCATGATCCGACAGGGTCAATGAATCATCATCAGCCAAGCCCTTCCACTACCCACCTACCTACACGCTTTGGTCCTTCAATGGCGGGCTGCTTCACTGGGCATAAGCCCTACTGCGGGTAGGCTGCCTTTCCTAGACTGAAGTCACTTCACCGCGTGGAACACGAGGGATCACTCGCCGTGCGCTGGATAGCCTCCGTCTATAAACGTTGATCGGCAAGCGACGGTAGCACGCAAAGCATCCCCGACTAGAGTTTATCATAGGTCGGGTACTCTGGGCACATATTAATCCTGTCGTGCCCGCTTGTTGGCCGGTTTTTGTCGCACCAAATTTTCTCTCCCATCCTTTCCGAGGACAGCCACACTCGTATGAGCGGCCGTCCATCCGTCCGCACGCTCGGCATCATTTCGCAGACAGACAAACATCCCTGGACCTAGCCGGGGCGCAGAGAGAAGTTAGGTATATATGTAACTACTCCCCAGCACCCCACGCTCCCGGATGGCAGAGGACGAACGCAGGACCGCAGATCCCCGGCTCGAGCCTCGAATTCTATCCGTACTTAAGGCGGGTAAACCGGATACTTGGTGCTGGGAGGTTCCATTGTCGGACTGAAGCTAAGCAAAAGTCGTCAGTAAGTACCGAATAAATGAGAATTCATCTCCCCCTCCCCCGTTTTGGCCACGCGTACTATGCATAACGAGGAGCTCGAAGACAGTAGGCTAACTTAGTGATGGCTACTAACGGTAACGATCCTGGCGGGGCAGCGGAAATCAAAACCTCGAACTTCCGAGTGCTTACATATGACATGCTGCCCGAACTAGCAGAAACATTGTCTACACATGGAATGATGTCCTCACATAGTCTAACAAATCTGCAGATTGAACATGTGACTGGCCGCGTGGCCCAATGGCAAGGCGCTTGACTACGAATCAAGAGATTGCAGGTTCGATCCCTGCCGTGGTCATTTCGTTCTTTATTTTTGATTGTATTAAAGTCCTCATTTTTGCTCCTATGTGCGTCATAATATCGATGTTGTGGGTCTTTTTCTACATATCTATAGAGAGATAGTTTATGGCACGCCCTGCTCGCTGGTAGTTCCAGGATGAAAGGGAACGGCCGGAAGCATTCGGTTCTGTTAATTGTGGTGGTTAGAACTTGGTCTAGGAGGTGAGCTGTTAATGAGCACTGAAGATAGGTGTATCGAACTGACAGACGGTTATGACTGCTCCAGGCATTGGCACAGTATCTCCGAAGTTCGCTGATGTTCCGAACGTCACTTTGCTCTTGGATGGCAGATGCAATTGCCAGTCCGCAGGCCTTGGCTGTCGCAGCTACTAGGATACTCGCCGTATGAATACCTGCGGAGAGTCTTTCTTCCCCAACGGCAAGGCGCCTGGCTACGAGTTCGACATCCCCCTGATATCAAGAAATTGCAGGTTCGATCCCTGCCGTGGTCGGAAGAACTTCCCCTTGCCGCCGCCGCTGTCGGCAGCGTTTTGACGATGGGTGCCGCTGCTAGCTACTGGAGGTGGTGGAGGTCGTGGAGGAGGAGCGACAGACCTCTTGGCCGCCCCATCATCAGCCGATGAACAGACAGTCGTCAATAGCGAGGGAGAGACCATATCTATGTACCTACACCTTGTCTCTGCAGGGCTGATGCCTAAATCCTCAGGCTGCCGGCCACAGATATATCCGAATACCTAGGTACCTACCGAGATGTACGTACTCGATGTTGCATTACACCTGCGGCGCGGTAAGTGCACTCTCACACCCTGGGGGGGGGGGGGGGGGGGGGTTTCCAAGTTGGTGGCCGGAAGGCTTCTGCAAGTAGAGCAAAATGATTTCACCAAGAGCATTTCTAACAGGCCGCGTGGCCCAATGGCAAGGCGCTTGACTACGAATCAAGAGATTGCAGGTTCGAACCCTGCCGTGGTCATCACAAGATCATTTTTCCCCCCTCCTTCTGTGTTTTTCAAAAGTAGCCGGGCCGAATCCCATCGGGGGTTTCGCTTCGTATGTATGGTTTTTGGTAACGTTGTGTCACAAAAGCCATATCTATATAGATTTCATATGTGAAGGGTCTTTGGGGACTTCTCATTGTGTTTGCCCCCGATTTGGTTGAATCATACATGATAAAACAGTCGAAGAACATCGACCACGACGACGCAGAAACTTGCAGAGTACGTCCGTCCTACCTATTATGCAAGACAATCTCCTAGGTAAAGATTGTGTCCTTCTGTGTGTATCTCTCGCCACTACCCGTCTTCTCTTCCCAAGCAAGACATCAACCCGCCTGCTATGTCTCCCTTGTCCTTTGGCTGTACACCCCTACCTTCTCACCCAGCCGGATACGCCCAGAACACCACCCCTCTGCTTGGGTCCCCTTGCGTCTATATCTTCGCACTCGACGGAATTATCTAGACTCCACTTGCGAATCGGCAACACCTCTAAATCCGTGCGCCATCCGAATCTCCACAATTCCAATCCCGCCCATGCGATCATGGCCGCATTATCCGTGCAGTACTTTACCGGTGGGCACACCAGTTGCACATGCTCGAAGCCTGCGTGATCCAGATACCTCCTCATCAAGTGTCTCAAGAAGTGATTGCTCGCAACTCCGCCACTGATGACCAAGCTCTTTATCCCCTCTGCCTGCGGTGACCTGAGCGCCGCCACCGCTCTGTCGGCAACATGTTCGAACGCTACCATCATAGCCTCTCTCCCCAACACCTTCTTTTCCGCCAATCCAATCTCTGGATTCGCATCCATATACCTCTCGACCGCACTCCCTAGCCCCGCAAATGAGAACGCATCCGGGCGTGGATGCAGCCGCAGCGGTGGGGCCATCTTCCAATTCCCCCATTTCTCCAACTTTAATCCATTCTCGGCCTTCCTCTCCCTGGTTCCCGGTGGGGCGTAGCACCAATCCTTCTCTCCAAGGGGGAAACAAAACTCCTCCAGCACCTTCCCATAGGCCACAGCCTCGTCCTGCTTCTCCAGCACCTCGACGGGCAATATCTGCCTTGCAACCTTATCGACCATGTCCCCAATGGCGATGTCTATACTCCCCGCGACAACCGCGTGCTCCACCAGGACGCGCGAGTGCACAAGTACCGTATGCCCACCGCTCACCAGCAGCGTCAGAAATGGAAACTCCGCACCCTCCCCCTCTCCAAGCGCCTCGACCAACCGCGGCGTGAGCGCGTGCGCTAGCATATGGTTCACACCAATCAACGGACGGTTCCATGCTACCGCGAGTCCTTTCGCCGTATCCAAGCCTACTGCTAGCGACGAAACCATCCCGGGACCTCGCGTGACGGCGATGAGGTCTGGTTTCTCGACGCCGACCGGTAGCGCGGTGAGCGAGCGCCGGACGAGCGCGGCGAGGTGTCGGCGGTGCGAGGTGAGAGAGAGAATTGGATGTATCCCTCCGGTAGCGCGGTTAGGGGACGTGATGGTTTCGTGAAAGCAGAGGCTGGCAGGCGCCGGCAACCCGTCGGATGTGTGAAGGATTGCTACGGAGGTGTCATCGCTTTGGAGGGGGTTAGTCGGGCGCTCTTCGGTGCGACGAGAACAATTGATTACCAGGAGGATTCGATCGCTAATGTGGTGAAGCGCCTCCTCAAAAGGCATTGTGTCGCGCGGTGTAGGTGGGAGCGGGAAAGCCATGGGGGCATGGTCGGGTCGGTCGTGTTGAGCTGGGAAATTGACCCCGTAGGAAAGGCTTGTCTCGGAGCCGCCGACGTAACTAAGAGAAGTGTTACTTACGTACTAGTTATATATGTACCAAAACACCGTATTTGCCATAACTACACCTTCACCCATACCGTATCATCACCGCAACCACAGCCACGATGGCGCGCTGCGGAAGGAAATTCTCCTGACTGTGAATGAATATTGGAACCCCCCACCGAAAGACCGTTTCGAGCCGGCACGCAGAATGCCGAAGAGTATATGAGATTATGGAGGCGGAGGAACGGTGCATCAGAACTTAGTCATTCCTGTGTGCGAGCTCTCTTTGTTCCGGCGTTGCTGTGGTTGGGTGGCTATGATCTTTGGCGTGCCTTTTCGTATTGGACATCATCGATGCTCACTCACGCAGCATAGTGGCAATCCTAAAGCCGGAAGTTCCCAGCCGTTTTGGGGGTTTCTTCTTTCCTTTGTTATTTTCTTTTGTAATTCCCTTGGGTGCGTTCTACTAGGACATTCCTGGGCGGAGGGCAAAGGCCTGCAGACTGATCGATCTATATAGGCCGCACGCGGTTAATGAATACGTAAATGAAGAAGGAAAAAAGAGCCGCTTTGTTTCCTTGGTGCGCTTCCCTTTTAGTTGCCCAGGCGGAGTACATAGGTCGTGGCATCAAGCGTTCCCACATGCCCTTTCCGGGTCGAGGATGGACGGACGATAAGATAGGCTTTTACATCGCCGTGGTCTACTGCTGCAATAGACGGATCATCACGACCACCGCAGGTGCTTTTGTTATTGATCGTAAATAAGCAAAAAATAAATGCTCATTACCACAGCCCCGCCCTTTCAGTTCTGCTCGCCCACAACGCATGCGGCCGCTTGCAGAAATGGCATATCGTACATATCATACAGCTCAAGTTCCCATATGGATGTTCCCTGCAATTACTACCACCATTTTTCACAAAACACCCTCTCCTTCCGAACTGCCGCATCTCGCACCAAAGCGTCGACACAGAAGTCAGTAAAACCCTTTGGCCCACAGACATACACGAGGACCCTCTTGCCCTCCACCGCCTTCTGTAAATCACCCGAATCCAGTCGCCTCGTCTTTACATGCCACCCCTCTAAACATGTCGTTTCACCCTCGACGCCACCAGTCTCAAATAGTGTTGTGCCATCCTTCCCACACGCCCGCTCAATCCTGTCTAGATAGGCCCACTGCCCCTTCCTGCTGCTCCAGATAAATCTCATCTCAACGTCTCTCCACTCATCCGGCGCTTCCCCACCCATGGCCCACGCTAACATCGACAGGAAGGGGTTGACGCCCACGCCGCCAGCCACGAAGACCACCCGCTCCACATCCCCCCTGTTCGCTCCCGCTGGTGGGAATACGAACTCACCCCCAACCCGCACCTCGACCCGCTGTCCTAGAACCTCCCCGGGCGTGCGCCATAGCCACGCTGCAGCAGGATTCTGCGGTGCGTGGCCGATCGACAGCTCGAACGAGGTGGATTCCCGCGAAGGAGGGGTAATGATGGTGAAGCCGCCCGGTTGCGGAATGGACGGTAAGTGTAGGTCGACCCACTGGCCGGGCTTGAAAATGGGTGGAGAGGCGAGTGCGAGAGTTACCTGGCGGAGGTGTGGACTGGGCGTGTGGATGGCTGCTATTGTTGCCGGGAAGAGGGTTGGAGAGCGCGGATGCGTGGCTGTACGAGCGGAGTGGGGACGGTATGGCTCCGACGTGGTAGACATTCTGCGGACCGACCAAAGGATCGATGGACTGAAGTGTTGCACTCGGAGCGCGTTCATGATGAGGTACCCTGCGTTATTCGGTTGCACTCTTTGGCAGGATCGCCGTACTTCAGACTGCATTGGCGAGGCTATTCCCATGGCTGATGACAATATTTCTGGCTGCATGGAGCGCGTCCCAACAACTTATGCACATATTGATCCTCTACAGCGCGGACTCGAGCCGGAAGGCAAATATCGATCGGTATAAACCGGTCGATAAGGACGTTGACCTAGCGCTGATCGAACGACCAAAAAGCTACATCATCGAACGAGCCAAGGGAACATGCTTACCCATACCACTGATAAATAGGTACGTCACCCATCACCCAAACACCAATAAATCGCCACCATCGAGTTTAAGTACCGGAATGCATCAGCGTTTCACTTCCTTGGCGCCGTTTCGCATAAATAGATGTTTTCACCGTTCAATAGTACAAATGAATATGCCATTTTATTGACGATTTCCCAGAGGCTGTCGTGCAAATTTTAAGTTGCCTTTTTTTCTTTCTTTTTGTTTATCATTAATCGCATGCGACCTATCTAGATCAGAGCGATGTGAAGGTGTATATGAAGGTCGTGAGTCGTATGACATCGGGGTTTGATAAATAAATCAGCTGTATCGAGTGAACACCTTTCTGTCCTTGCGGCTCGTTGTAACCCCCCCTGAACGTTTAAGTTGCCGCGCATGAACCCAGTACATAGTAGCAGATTGAGTGCGCGCTTGTGAGGATCTATCAATCCATATATACGAGGGAATGATAGGTTCGCGGCACTCGGGTAGGGAGCGTTGGTATGTGAGTCGGGCACGTGGTTAGTCGGGCACTAACGCAATAAGTGGGCATTAGCACCATCATAAGTGGGCATTATGTAGCACCACGGCGCCCAACAGATTTCAGGCGTCGCGACGACGATGCGTGGCCCCGGACACATAAAATATTGCTGGCGGCCAAGAGTACACTAGTGCACTAGCGCCCGCTTAGTGCGTTAGTGCCCCACTCACCGACTTAACTACCGGCGCGCTCTCAAATGTAAGAGGATGGATGCATGTCGAATGTGTCGGTATCTACTCTATGAGGCTAACGCTAGTAATACTAGCACCTCTTGGCGTTGGCGATCGTTGCCAATGGAATATATAAATCTCAGCCAGTCCCAACCGGCAAGGGCTCAATTATGTAAGTATATACCCAATTATAAATTATTGTACCCGTGTATGCTTTTCTACTGTGTGCTGGACCTCTGTGGGGGCGCCCTCTGCGAGCGGAGGCCTGGGGTGTGCTTCCAAGTAACTAAGTATGCATCCAGTTTTGATGCAAATAACCGTAGAGATGACCCAAATTTATCGTTGTACATAATAGATCTCATTAGTTAGGGTAATACATGTTATCAGTCAATCAAAACACTTACCATTTTTTTTTTAAAAGAACGACTCCAATGCAGTAAAGTTGCTACCATGTCTTGCCCAGCTGTTGACTCCATCTAGCTTTCACCTCGGGATGGTGTTTGTAGCGACATCTGTATCCATTGAGGATTAACAGTACTTGCCGAATCCCGTTTCTGAAGAATCCTCCCCGCCAAATCTCTCACATCGCGTATCGACTGACGAAACCCAGCTCGCTTTCCGCCGAAGGGTAATTGATCCTGTTCGCTGGGGATAGCTTGGCAGCTATCGGTTAGTTGCTGATCGTATAACCTCATCGCTGCCGGTTGTTACTGCCTGTATAATCGCTTCGCTACTGCTTGTAGTTCGCTGGCACTAACCGCTTGGAATCTCACTGGAAGTGGGAGTTGAAATTTTCGCGCTGCTGGGCAAGTTCTCGGAAGCTGTATTGGAGCCCTGCATACACTGATGTTCCTGAAAAAAATGAAAAAAAAACCTCATACTAATACAGCTAGTGTCTTGGTATTCGGCATACCGACATGGATCCATCCTCTCCTCTAGATATCAACCGGCGACAGCCCCGGGGCAGATCAGGGGGGGATACATAGATACATACCAACCAGCCTGCGGAAGGAAGAATATCCGGCCATTTCCACTAGATAGACTTGCGTGGCGCGTCCCGTCCTCGGTGCCTCGCTTTTGGTGATAGCTATCACAGAGTGTTTGGCTGTCGTGCCGCCATCACTTTGCCCCAGCCAGGCCAGTAAGTAACCAAGGGCTCAAGGAGAAGAGTATGGCCCAAGGTACACAGGCGCATATCAAAATTCATGCACGGAGGGGTCTTTGACATCTCAACTGGTGTGGATGGAGGGGCGCTTGGGGTGACATTCCGTTGTCTGCCAACATGCATGCTCACTGCCGCTGGTTCTCACGAGCCACTGCAGGTAACTTTCGATCAGCCTGGGCGCTGCACGCGGCATCATGTGCGAAGAGAATGTGGGGCAGGTCACGACAGTCAGGGCTAATCCGCATATCGAATGTCGAACGCCGCGTGGCTTCGTCGGGATTTTCGGCAGCTTCCTCCTCTGTCGAAGGCCATCGGACTTTCCTGGAATTCGCTTCTCGAATGTCCCAGTAGAGAGGTCCTCGCTTCCATTACCGCCATCCGATCACATATTCCTGCCTGAGTGGGTAGATAAACTGACGGAAGCCGAGCCGTGTCGCAAACCAAGTACATACATAATAGGTAGATAGATACATACACTATCATATAACCCGCACAGGTTGGGTCGAGCTGCTCTAGCGCACGGACTTGGCGGTTGTGGCTTTTGATCTCTTTCGCCAGCGGTTTCAGCCCACCTTTTTGTGGTGCGGGCTAAGAGCAATGTACGACGCCGCACGCGCCGAAGGGGTGGAGTGTTGTGTTGCCGTGATCCCAAAGTTGCGCAACGCGACGAGGACAACATTGCTCTTCCCCTCGGCACGAGGGCAGTTATATATGCCGTTGGAACCGTGGCGCTGGATAGGGCCGTTTCACGCGCTCCGATTCGGTTTTGTGGGCGGTGACCGCGATGGATTAACCATCCGCCACCAGCCTTGTTTTCGGGCTGGGAGTCTGGGCATTACAGCCCCTGCCAAAGTCTCTCCAGCTCCTGGATTTGGCCACCTTCCTGGTCCGTAGTTCCTGAGTTTCACGCATTTTTTTTTGGCGGGCCTTTAGCTCACTTCTGCCACTAACGTATCGATGTTTTCTCATACAAATCATTCCCATATCTGGCTCAGGGATTGTTGGTGGCCGGATAAATTGATCGGAGCCATTTCAGTACAGAAAGGAGTTGAAATACCTCTCTAGTGCGGTGTCTGAAGCGCAACGAAGGGATACAAACCGACCCGCTGTTGGGGGTGCCGCGCTGTAGGAATCTGATGTCTGTAAGGGTGTTAACCGTCAGTCTTTATTATCCCGGTGCTCCCCACACCCTTTTTCCTTGTGTTTTCCCTTCTCAGTTCTCTAGCCGCCATATTCTACACATCGCCGTTGCTGCCTCCGAGCGTGCTGCTCCAACGCCGCAACACTTCGACGTCCTCCGGTCAGGTCATGCAGGGGACGTGGGCTCAGCGAACATAACACTGCTCTTCCTTGTGGATAATGGTTGCCAGGAAATGTGGGAATCGTGGAGGTTGTCACGATGTCGACAGGCGTGCACATCGGCGACGGGAGGCAACAGCAAAACACGGATTACACTTGTTTCGACCAGTGCGACAATCTTTGCCGCCCACTTTTCGAGTCTATTTGGTGCTGGCGGTTCTGGCGACCTTTGCTTTGGGGGTGGTGGCAGGGAAGAGGCCCTCCGGGGCGGAGATTGGCCTCGGACGGAATTGGAAGAATTTCGAGGCGGATACCCGGACAGATCCCAATGCCGAGCAGTTGGTTCGACGAGCGACCCTGCACCACACAACTGCACCATCTGCCGATCTCCCGTCGTCGACGTCCTCGACGATGACGAGAATGAGCACCAGCACCAGCACCAGCACCAGCACGAGCATAAGCAGACACACCAACATCATCACGACCACGACCACGGCCATCCCCACTGAAATTAAAACTGATGTTGTCCGTCCAACTAGCCTTCCGGTGCCATTTGATAGTATCTCGCTCACTCCACTCAACATGACGACCAATTGCGCGGAATTCCTGGCATACGTCCTTTCGGATCCCAACTTCCAGGGCTGCTTGCCGCTCTCCGGTCTCCTACGGGTAGGCCATCCCCTTGACGTCCTCCTCATGCTTTCCTCACAGCTCACTCTCATAGGATTCCCTCGGTTTCTTTGACTTCATGGAGAAAGGCGCTTTCGCTACGACTACAATTCTGGACCAAGTCTGCAATGTGGATATCGACGGATGTACTACGGTGATGGAAACTTATGGTGGCCAACTCCGCCGGGAGAGCTTATGCAAGGCCGATTACAACAAGGGGAATCCGGTGGTTGAAAACCTCTTCACCGCTTTGATAGCCTATAGGCCACTGTACGCAGCGGGCTGCATGAAGGCCAACAATGGGAACTACTGCTTCGTTGATGCTGTCACGAACACGGATAGTCCTGAGGATCTCTTTATCTACTCGCTGCCGCTGGGAACGAGGTTGCCTGGCGGTGCAAGACCCACGTGAGTCATCTGGGAATAAGGTGTCTTCCGGGGAATCGAGGACACTGACACTGACACGAGGCAGGTGTTCCGACTGTCTGGCCAAAACGATGAAGCTCTTCAGCGTGCCGGCTGGGAATGTAACCCAGCCGATCAGCCAGACCTACATCCCGGCATCGGAGCAATTGAATATGGGTTCGTTGTCTCCCTTCACCTTGCAGGAGATTAACCCGTTCTAGCTGACAACTTGTGGCTAGTATGCGGGTTAGGTTTCGCAAACACTTCGGTGATGACAATAGACTCTTCAGCACCACTACTGAACCGAGGTCATGCCGCCGGAGTCATCACGGCAGTAGCAGCGGGGGCTTTTCTGATCTTCGTGTGAACGTTCTTGCAACGATACGATACGATATTTACGGCGCAGTATTCCAGGAGATCTGTTTTATTTCCCGGTTTTTTTTCTTCTTTTTCTTCTCTTCCTCGACGCTAGTTTTTCAGGAAAGGTTATGGAAGGCGTACTTGTTTTTGGTACATATCATAGAGTTTCTTTTCTTCGTCGAGACCGGCCTTTAACGTCTCTGACCCGTGACTGGTAGTTTGTAATAGGGGAGGCTGTAACTCAAGCAGGAGATACGTTGAAGGGGGGTATAATTACAAGCTACATCACATGGTGCTTTCATTGCGCTATCCGGAGCTGAACCGTGGGCCGACGACTGACTGGCACTGGATGGTCCGTAAATCGGGCTCGTATCGTCTCGCCTTGCCTGAATCCCCTCGCACATGTCTAGGTGAGAGTGAGGAGTGGTGAAGGTTTAAGAGCAAGAGTCTGCGCCATGGCATGACGAACCCTCGCATCTCGGCATTATCGAAATGATCCTCTCTGTCAATTTGATGGGGTTATGATAGCTAGGTAGTTACGAGAATCGGCAAGCTCTCTGAGGATCAAAGCTTGAGGAAAAATCGGCTTGGGGGGGGGGGAGGGGAGAAAAAATAAAGATCCACTCCAAAAGGTGCGTGAATGATGATGCAGGTTAAGGTTTCCGTGTGGGAAGTGGAGTACGTAGATAGGACATCGCCACTTTGTACCTACCGTATTTAAGTATGTACCGAGAACTCGAAATGTGCAAGGCCAAGAGGGTTAAAATTTGTGGTCTAGATAATGTCGTCGATCTTCATCCGGAAGGCACCAACCCATTGCCCCTTAACTACCGTTGATTGGAGTGATCTTCCTAACCATGCGGGCTTGGCGAAGATCCTAAACACACCAATCATAACATGGTTACATGTCTGCTGTGAGGTGTTACTGCTAGTATTTATGCTTGCTATCATTACATACCTACATAGTTCCCGTTCACACCTTCCTCTATCCTCACCCCAGAGCCCCCCGCGGCAATCCCAACGGTATCCCCAAACGCCCCAACCCTTCCGGAGTTCCACATTAAACAGTCACAAACTTTCTTAAGCTATTTCTCCGCTTGTGGCAGTTCGAACGGGTTACATCGACAGAGTTGTTAAAACACCTAGTGGTGGGATCTGCAAGGCGGGACATATCCCTCTTTTTGGCTCCCAGTCCTCCTCTGTCAAGGTGTTTCTTCTACAAGACCCCATACGACCGTTGCAACTTCCGTTCGACACTTGCTAGAATTCAAAAGCTATGGCAAACTTCTGGAAACGGCGCTCATGGTGCTGCTGGGCACCAGCCCACGAGACTCCCGATTCCACAGTGTACGAGACTCGTGGTACGGCACCCCCTGCCCCCGAGAGTCCTGATACCACACCACCAGCCTCCGAGACTCGCGATACCATGGCTTCAACTCGCGAGACGCAACGGACCGCACCTCCCCAAGCGACCACCTCACCACGGAGAGGCTAGCGATCGGACGCTCCGGATATGCTCGATCCCATTATCTGTCACACGTGATGAGTCCAAGTCCTGTATGAAAGAGTTCCTCGGGTGCGATGGTTTCGAGCTCTCGTTGGTCCCTTCGGAGAGCTACCAAGTAGCGACAGTTACTTTCACAGCGACGGAGCCCGCACAACTCGTGAGATGCACCTGGCGATAAAATTTACCTTGAATTTCCAGGAACAGCCGAGTCGTAGCCAAAGGTGAGAACCCTCACTCTGTAGCCTTTCGCATATAGATCTTGTGGCAGAAGTCCCTTGCCCACACCTGGGGTCGATTGCGCGATTTCCAGATCTATATGCGTGCCCAGCAAGGCCCGTGACGGAAACAATGCTGGACGCTTCATCAAGTCTTTGAGTTCGAAATCATTGTACATCATGAGGGGGCATTACTCGACCGTCAGCTCTTCGGCAGCATATAACGGCGTTAAGCCGTGAAAACCGCAGTCAATCATTAGGTGAACCGCCTCATAATCCCCATTGGTCATAGCCTTGGTGGGTTGGTGATAAAACAGGTAAGGCCCATTGCGCTTCCTCGGCACCGTTGATGTTTATATTTATGTACCCTTAGGCGCTCGCAGATGCATCCCAGCAAAAAGAAAAGTACGGTCTCTTTTTCTTCGGCGTGCCTAATCGAGGACTTAATATCGCAAACTTACGGACATTGGTGACGGACCAAAAGAACGAGTACTTCATCAACGACCTATCTTAAGAGAAGGTGCTGAACTCCTATGGCAATCCTATCAGCATTTCACTCAATGCGTCGAATTCAGGGGTTGTCATACCATGTCGTGCTATGAACTCAGAGACACTCGCGCTGTGATCGTCGATGCCACCACGGGCGCTGGGCAAGAAGCGGCGAGCTGATACGCGCCGTAACACGGGAATCAGCATGCCTCTGTGTCTTATTGGTGTTCTTGGGCGCAATGTCATTTTTCAAATAATTTTTCGTAGCAGCCGTTGCTCACTAGATAGCTTCTAGCACGTATTATATCGATGCTGATTAGACTGTTTAGATTCCCACCAGGTATGGCGCGTATATTCATGGTTCCTTCGTGGGGAATCCGGTTTTTGTCGGGAGAGAAAAGATACTACGACGGCTCGCATCACTGCTATGTGCTGACAGGAAACATCAACCAGGGGCCGCATTGGTCGGACTCGGAGGAATCGGGTAAGTCCACTCTCAGGAGACAATGGGCGCTGGCGCTCATAAGGTTAATTAATGTCCCTAACTCCCCCTAGGAAAACGACGGTTGCAATTGAGTTCTGTCGCCGCAGAAGAATCTCACAGTCAGGGGATCATATCATTTGGTTGTGCGGCGACTCACCGGAGTCCTTCAACAACAGCTACCTAGAGCTGGGGCGGGAAGCCCGTATACTAGGTGACAATGTGCAACAGGAAATGGGATTGAAGGCTGTCAAGCAATGGGTAGACAGGTCGGCCAGCGGTAACTGGCTTATAGTCATTGACAGGTTCGACGAGATCGACTCGCTCCCAGAGAAATTCCTTCCGGTAAATCGCGGCGCAATCTTATACACAGCTCGGGAACGAAAAATCATTGGAAATCTTGCATATGTCGTTCCCGGAGCCAGCGCAGATGTTGATGCCCTGAGCGACGCAGAAGGGAAAGAAATGTTCTCAAAGCTCCTGGTTCTCGATGCAGCTGCTCCTGCCCACTCGGAGGATGCCTCCGAGCTTCTCCATCGTCTGGGGAAGCTACCAATCGAAATAGAACAGGCGGCCGCCTATATTCGAGAAACGGGAATAGAAATCACCAGCTAATTAAGGATTTTCAACGAATGTGAGCGCAATCAGCAGGAACTCCCGGACGAGGCTTTGCCGTCAGCAAATCAAGACCACAAAAGACCCGATTCTCGCGCAGTGATGACGACTTGGAATGTCACCATTGACAGGATTCAGGAGAAGAAGCCTCGTTCTGTGCAACTCCTGGAATCAATGAGCTTTCTGAACCCAGACGGCATACCGAAATCCTTGATGAGACGAGCTTTCTCGTGAACGAAACCGAAGTACAGTTCAACAAAGCCTTTTGCGTCGTTGCTCGCCTTTTCCCTTATCTATAAGTTCGAGTCTTCCAATTTTCGCACATCAAATTTTCGCCTTCATCGCCTCGTTGGGCTATGGATGAGAAAACGGATTGATTCGGAAGATCAATAACAGAGAATGGCGCTTCTGGAGATGCTATTTGCTATGCTAAAGGATGGCTTTCCGAAAGACATGCGTGAAAATCACATCGAGTGTTTACAACTAGCAACCCATGCTACAGCGGCGCTAGGACACCATAAATGTTTACCCCCATAGTCAGACAGGCATACAACTACTGAATCTGTTAGGAAATACATTTGAAAACGACGGAAATGCCAAAGGCGCTTTCATACGGTTACAACGGGCTCGTGTTGACAGTGAGAAGGCCCTCAGAGAAGATCATCTCCACATTCTCACTAGCACCCACAAACTCGGTTACAAGAAGATTAGATACCCAAGACCTTGGGGTTGTACCAGCGGGCGCTTGGAAAAGAACACGTCAGCACTCTCGCTACTGTCAACTGCATGGCCAACACGTTCCGGCTGCAAGGAGATTACCAGAATGCCCTGGCATGGCACCAACGGGCACTTGACGGCTTCGAGAAGGCCCTCGGAAAAGAAGACGCCAGCACTCTCGATACTGTCAACAGCATGGCCAACACTTTCCAGACCAAGGTGATTATCCTAACTAGACGATCAAGGGAAATCCTCGGGAAAGGCCACCCCCACACTCTCGACACCGCCCACAACATAGCCAACATTTTCGACTTCAAGGAGACTACCCCAAGGCCTCGGTACGGTACCAACGGAGACCTGACGACCAAGCCCAGGGCCCCCGGAAACACCGCCCCGCCACTCACGGCCATGCACAACATAGCGAATACATTTTAGCTGCAAGGAGATTATCCCAAGGCGTGGGAATAGACTAGTGCGTACGTGACGACCAAGGGCCTCGGGAAAGACCATCCCAGCACTCTTATAACCGTCACTAACATGGCCAACATTTTTCAGTTGCAAGGAGAATATTTCGAGGCATTAGTGTTGTATTAGCGGGCGCTTGATGGTAAAGAGAAGACCCTTGGGAAAGACCATACCAGCACTCTTGCCATCGTCAACAACATGGCTATCGCTTTTCGGCGGCAAGGAGATTATTCCACGGCTTTGGAGTGGTACCATATGGCTTGACGGCATCGAGAAGGCCCATGGAAAGGGACGACCGCACTCTCAGTACCGTCCACAACACGGCCACGGTCTTGCAGTTGCAGGGAGACCATCCCAAGGCCTTGGGGTGGTACCGGCGTGCACTTGACGCTTTGAGAAGGTCTTCGGAAAAGACCATCCTAGCAATATTATGACCGTCAACGGCATGGCAGACACCTTTAAGGTCCAAGGAGATTATCCCAAGGCCTTGGAGTGGTACCAGCGTGCACATGACGGCTTCTAGAGCGCACCTTATATTTCTTGGGACAGGCCTGGGCGGAGGGTGAAGGGGAGCTTGCAACGTGCCGCCGCCGCGCGGACTGCGAACAGGAAAACCGGGCAAAATGTACGCCGCCATGATCTATATAGGTCGAATGCGAGTATGAATAAACAAACAAACAAAATGACGGCTTCTACAAGGTCCTCGGAAAAGACCACCCCAGCACTCTCACAACAGTCGACAATATGGCACTCCTGTTTCAGCAGTAAGGAGACCACAACAAGGCTTTGGCCTATTTTCCGCGGCAACTCCCCCTGCCTCCACCTGGCCTTGTCCCAAAAAAGAGAAGATATAGGAAATGCATACAAGGATACATAAACGACAGACGCATGAAATCATAAGGAAGCTAGCAAACGGATGGCGTCTAGACGAATGCGATCCACATGTTTTCAGTAAGTTTTTGAAATCTTTCGCCACCATGAGGCTATGATGTCTACGCTGTATCATGCGTACGGATTATCGGTTTTCTTCATCTGAATGCGTGGTTTCTTTTCGATGTTGCAGCGACGAGCAGTGAATTTGGCGTGGCAAGCGGACATTTGGCGGGCGGTATGAGGGGTGGGCAAATAGAAAGGGACTAGGTGTTAAGGCAGCAGTGGGAGGCTGGTGTTCTGGTATTGGTTGGATACACGGAGAGACAGCTGGTATGAGTGAGGATGGGCGGCGATGGGAGGAATATTGAGGACGATGTGAACAGTATCGAGACATTTGGAAGAACAGGTGTGCTGATGGGCTAGGCAGGGTGGAGAGTGGTTGGGCTGCGAATATCGGTGGTTGTCCGCGGTGTCTTTTTGTGGTGTGTGCTCTCGCACTTCGTTCGTTATGCGTTTGCTGTGTATTTGGTGATGCTCTTTTCTCTGTTAGAGTGTTTGTCATGCCTCCTCTCTTCTGCGTGTTGTTCCTCATAGCCCTTTTTGTATGTGTATCGCCTTCGTGAAACTGTCAATCAGCTTCATTGCACTCACCCAACCACTACCTCGGCCGCTCAGCGACAGGACAGAGGTGAAGCACCGCACCGCCGCACTACTCTTGGAAGGAGGGATAGGTATGTTCGACATTTCATCAGTCAATCTGCTTTTAAGCAAAAACGCTCCCTCAACGATCCGACCACACCCTCGGCGACACAACCTACAAGCCCGACCTTCCCCGCGTCCAATAAATCGCGGTGCCTGTAACTAATTGTAATTCTCATACGTAGAGGATATGGCTCCGCAATGTGCATCCTCACTTCCGCTACCTTCGGGGTGCTTGGTTGGCGTTTAGTTCGCTGTCACTGGGCTGCCGCTCGTCTCGCCACCTCGTGGTCTGGCGGAATTTTGAGCCACTGAAAACCAAACGCACGTGACAACAATTGTTGCGAGACAAGGTTCACCCCGCTCCTGCTAAGCATCACCCGGCTAGGTACTTGTGCACACCATGTATGTAGCTGCTCCAATATATAGCCCATTCGTGAACTTTGGATGGTTCACGCAGTTGTCAATGGCATTGCAGAGGAATCGTGAGGAGCCGTGAGAATTTGTGGGTTGCTCTAGTCCAAAGTGCAAAGGTCACCCGCGACGGCTCTCTGCGTGCTGCGCGCAGTTGTTAGTTCGCGGGGCTGGGTACATGTGTAGATACTTGATGGGATGCGGGGTCGTCATTTCTTTGGTGCGCGTTATCACGTTTGGGAGGGCGCTTGCAACCAGCTGCCTGTGCGCGGACTGCGGACGGAAACGGACAGTGTGTATATCGCCATGATCTCTATCGGTCGCATGCGATCAACAGCAGAGCGAAAAAAAAAGGATGCGGGGTTGCGGCCTGGGCCGTGGCTTGCATATTGTGATGCCATATGTATGTACATAGATAGTAAATATGTTCGCCCAGCCTGCACAACTTGCAACTGACAGCAGATCGAGGCCGCTCGAGCGGATGGAGAAGCGGGTTTCGTTTTTTTGGCATTCAGCCTAACTATGGCAAAGAGAGGTGGGTTTGCGCAGCGCTCAGGAGCTGATGAACTCGTTGAGTGGGTCTCATAATCCGTCGAACCAAGTCCGGCAGAACGAGCTCGTCGCCGACTGATGGGCTGTAAGAATTGGGAATCGGGACCCTCGTTACCCTCGTAAATATAATATTTGAATGGTCGGGTGATAAGTTAAGTAACCACGAGTGTTGTCGGGTTATTGTGGGTGCAGAGGGTAACTACTTAAGTACATAGAGTACTCTTGCAGCTTGGCACTATCTATTCAGGTTACGAATGACATCATCGGGAGCAGAACGAACGAACGGTGGTAGATCACATGGGGAGAGGATGATCTCCCCACTTTCAGCGGGGGAGGGGAGAAAAGAGTATATATCGCCCCGGAAGCTCATCTCAATCACTTTGAATTCACGGTTTTTTTCCTGACTAGTTATCCATCACAACATGAGTACCCCGACACCGCTACTCTAGATCGACTCGGTCAAGGCGACACAACTCATGGGCTCCTCGCGCCAGCCGCTCTGCACCGGCATGCTGACACTGCTGCCGCCGCCCACGGCTAAGTACCGACTGCTGCTGACGGTGGGTGCGACGCTGGCACTGCCGCTGGACGACGCATCGACGGTGGTGCGCTAGCGTTGAAGCTCGAAGAGGTCTCGTCGAGCATGGCTACCTCACCACGGGACTGGCGGCGGATGCGGACGCCATCGCCGGCGCACTCAGGGATGCCGCCACCGGCATCGCGGAAAAGGTGAAGGGGTACGCACAGGGACGTGTCGCGCTCGAGAGGAAGTGGATCCAGAAGAGGAGACGGAGTTCTCGGGTACGACGAAGAAGGTCGCCGCCGGCACCGTCGCTGGCACCGGTAAGACGGCAGAGGTCACGGGGACAGTCGGCGTGGTGGAGCGGGGGTAGCGGCCGCGAGGGGGGAGAATACTGAGTAGTAGTCAACGGGAAGTAGAGTTTTGGTGTTTCGAGCGGATGTCAGTCACAGGCTTCCGCAGCCGCACGATCGAGAACGGCCGATGTGCAGTGTGTAGTAGTAGGTATGTATGTTTGTGAGTTGTGAATGGTCATTCGGCAATGCAATAATCATCACAGCCAGTCTGTAACTAATCGTCAGCCAAACGTCGCAGATGGCGGCGGAGTGTAAGCAGGGAGGAGCAAAGAGGCGATGCGATAGCAACGAGGAGAAAAAAAGACGTTCACGAGAAATTCCTTCCCTCGTGAATCCCTCAGAGTAGAGTGTGGGTACCACAAGGAATGCCCAGCAGAGATGGGAATGAGGCAGAGGATGGTGGAGGGAGGGAGGGAAAGGGGGGCAGAAGAGCGTTCTCGTACACGGCGGTCTGCGCATGGACCACGAAAAGTCACCACCGCCTGAGACCGCTCCCAGTTGCCATTGCCGTTGCGGCATTTAGGCATCGATTGGGCCACGGCGTCGGCCTTATCCGCACTCCCTCGGGAGGTCGGGCGTGCTGCCCGCGTGCGCTAGACTGGTTGCGTTGTGCTCCAGAAAGGTCTCCAGAGTACATTCCGAGTGGGCTTGTGCAGAGTAAGCGTGTGCGTGCTTACACATCGACAAGGGCTACATATCATACGGCACTCCGCGCATCTCCCAGCCTCCTCGGCGGTTCAGCTTCTGCGCATCGTCTGGTTGGCTGTTGTAGAGGAGGCTTGGATCGTCGCTTGCCGGCCCCCATCTCTTTTTTTATTTTGGGTGGATGGCTAGAGCAGGGTATGTGCATCAACCTGGAGTTCCGCATTCAATGCTTGTTGTGTGGGCTTCTGTAGAGCACCAAGCGTGCACCCACGTACCTCCCAAGGTATCTACATACGTGGAGTACAGACTCTAGAGCACACTGGACCGGTCCGGTCACTGATCAACACACCGCTAGTCGCGCATCACCACTTCACACGGTCGGGATCGCGCTAAACGCTAAGACACACAATGTGGGGTCTCCAAGTCACTCCTGTCTTATCACGTGTGTAGATGTCTCGCTGACTAGCTACATAGGTATCTGCGTTGGATGTCTGCACTGCATGGCGGCCTCAACGTCGATGTGTTGTCCCCTTTCCCCCTCCATTTCCCGCCCGCGATCGGGCCAGTCTCGACTCGGCGATACGAGCCCGCCAGCCAGCGAAGACGAACTCAGACACAGCCAACGGACACGGCAGGGTGGCCCGGCATGGGGGGGTGGGGGAGGTATGCGATGCAGTGGGAATGGAAGCGGCATCTTTTTCGCCGGCACTGCTGCAAGCGGGTTGATCAGTGTCGCTCGATCATAGTCACAAGCCGTTCCGCGGCGATGCTACAGGGCTAGGGAGACGGCCGTCGTTCAACGAAGGGAGGAATTGAAATCGAACTACAGCTAGTAGGGTACGACGACTAGGGCCTGTGGCTAGTGCATCTTCGTGATGTCTGCCGCGGATCGGAATGGACTGGCTGAGGCTGAACGGAGCCGGGGAAGCCTAAAGGGAATACCCATCCGGTGGTGGCGGCACCTAGTGGCTGCTAATTGCATTACTCTATGTACTCGGCGTTGGGAGCCCCCGACCGCCTGGCGTGGCAGTGGCCGACGGCAGAGGGTGTCGGCGACGTCGGTGGCGTGCTTGGCCCGCAAGAGACAGCAAGACACCAGACCAGGAGCCCAGCGGACAGCGGGGACGGCGCAAGCCGACGAGATTTCCTAGTGCGAAAGACAGATGCAGAGTCATGTGCGTTCACGGACAACACTTGCAGATTCAGTATGTACGAGGCTACGTCCGCTTCCGGAGGACCGTGGACCTTCAGCTCGGCAAATACATACCAACCTGCCAGGCCATGTCCGTGTGGCATACGCGAGCGGACTAACTCTCGTCTAGAGGAGGCGAATAGGGCTCGGATGGCTGCTGGGGCCGTTCAGCTGTGCAAATGTTGATGACACCGCTAGCTTAGGCCCTGTGCGTGTTGGTGCTTGCTACGAGTGATCGTGAGTGATATCCAGCCGCTCCCTGCACATGCGAACTGTCCGTTCGCAGCCAGTCCTCCCGACCTGCTTTTGGAAAGGGGCTGCAGTCATCGGGGCGGTCTTTCAGCACCAACCGAGTCCTGGAGGGCTCTGGAGGGGGAGGGCTTTCGTTGAGCTGTCCATTCAAGCAAAAAGGAAAAATACTGCACCACCAGTTGATGCCCGTTTGACTTGATCCGGAGGGCTTGTATCGATCGACCTTGGGCACAGGTCGCCCGGCTGTTGCTCGAACTTCATCGGGATAAAAAAGAAAAGAAAAAATCCGCAAAGAACAAAACAACCATAATCTCCCCGATCGCCCCAAGCGCTTCCGCATTCATGATCTCTATACGCAACGTGATGGTAGTCATCCGCTCTCTTTTTCTGGGAGCGCGCGCGGAAAACAAACATGATGAATTGAGTTCACTCTGAGTGGCGATCGTTGCAGGATTCCATTCGCGCTCATGCCATGGGCATGTCTTTCCGCAAATAGGAGAACATGACCCCTGTGGATCACCGTATTCCGTCTACATACATACCTAGTTAGGGGAAAACCCAAATCCTAGGGATTTGACAAATTATTGCAGGTTGTTGAGCCACCATTGGGTCGCCTCTACCACTCGCTTCTCCACGAATCGTGCACCGCTGTGGGGGAAATTAGACCAACAGACAAGCTTCAGTTCTGCAAGGGGCGGCCCGATCATTAACGATGCCATGCGGAAAAAGGTACTAGAGCCACGAAAAAAGAAAAAAAACAAGACTATTATTGGGAACAGGTTGATCCTCCCCTATGAACGTACGCGATGTGACTGTGATGGACTTCGGGGCTGAATGGACGTGGGAATCGGGATCCTCCCGATTCCGTTGATCATGCAATGCGCTGACCTCGCCCCCCTTTTTTTTCTCCCATGCATGGGGATTTCATTGCGCTGGCTCGAAGAAAGGAAAGGAAAAAGAAATGCCCAATTGTGCCAGCGAGCCGCTCAGGTTCGCGACGAGTGCTAGATTCATCATGCCCTTAGTCAATTGGCCAATTTGTGTATCATACCGTCCAGCACAGCGGACTACCGGGGTAGATCTCTCCTGGTGGGGGGCTTCAAGGGAAAAGGCACGAGGTTAAGATTTGTATATAAGGACTCCAGTCGGTCCACCTCAATCGAACATCATCCACTCGATCCTCCTCATCCTCCTCATAGCATCTCAACTTCCTTCTCTCGTCTTTACATCTACTTCGATCTAATCATCTAATCCTCTAATCCAACCAACCAACCCAATCAAAATGCATACCTCTACCCTCCTCTTCCTGACCACCGCCGCCGTCGGCCTCGTCGCTGCCAGTCCCCACGACTACTACGAAAAGCCGAAGTATGTCGCTCATAAGAAGGACTACTACGAGCACAAGAAGACCAGCTACTACGAGCCGAAGAAGGACAAGCACTACTACGAGCCGAAGAAGTACGGCTACTACGAGCACAAGAAGCCTAGCTACTACGAGTCGAAGAAGGACAAGTACTACTACAAGCCGAAGAAGAGCTACTACGAGTCCAAGAAGGACAAGTACTACACTCCCTCGTACAAGTCGCACAAGTACGACGACAAGTACGACGACAAGTACTACAACAAGTACGACGACAAGTACACCAAGAAGTACGACGACAAGTACTACAACAAGTACGACGACAAGTACACCAAGAAGTATGACGACAAGTACGACGACAAGTACGACGACAAGTACTCCAAGAAGTACGACAACAAGTACGACGACAAGTACACCAAGAAGTACGACGACAAGTACGACGACAAGTACACCAAGAAGTACGACGACAAGTACGACGACAAGTACTCCAAGAAGTACGACGACAAGTACGACGACAAGTACACCAAGAAGTACGACGACAAGTACGACGACAAGTACTCCAAGAAGTACGACGACAAGTACGACGACAAGTACTCCAAGAAGTACGACGACAAGTACGACGACAAGTACTCCAAGAAGTACGACAACAAGTACGACGACAAGTACTCCAAGAAGTACGACGACAAGTACTCCAAGAAGTACGATGACAAGTACTAGAAGAGCTACTAAGTATCGTCTGCTGTCGTCTTCGGTGCTCGGTTGGGGTGTGCGTCTGCTCGGTGATGGGTCTGTGAGGAGCGTCTGGAGGAGAGAGATGGTTGGTTGGCTGTTGCGGATTCGAGATACAAAGTGCATTCGGCTATGTCTTGTTTGGTTCGCGGTCGGTTAGTGGAGGATCATAGTGATAATATAATTTTCCTTCTGGATCTGTTTGCACGTTTCTATCGGCGCGAATGTGACATGTGCCCCTCAAACTTTCGGTAGCGAGTGACAGAACTCAGACTCCGCATGGCTCTGCACCACATGCAGCTGCAGGCTCGGCTGCCATACACATGTGGCGCAGTAACAGGTAGCCCGGAAGCGAAGCGAAACGGTGTCATCGACTTGAGATATAGTAGAAAAGTAGATCAACCGTCAGCCAGATGTCTCACTAAGTGTCTCACTAAGTCGCTATTGCCTGCATATTCCACGTAGATAGGCGGACTGAATCTTCAGTGTTGTGGATCGTGTGTCCGCCACCCGCACGCCTAAGCTCTCGAGTCGGTCCCGGCCGTTACCTGTAGCTCTGTCGAGGATTTGTACACTCTACGGCCGCGGTCTCGTGCGAATATAGTACCGCGAGATTATTTGGTCGGTTTTGCAACGCGATTAGGATCTCGGAAGACCTATGATTCATTCGCAGGCACGCACCATGTGCATATGTGCTGTGGTAGAACGGTGGCGTATACACACCCATTGCGACGGCGCTTCACGAGCAACATACTCACCCACCGCAGTGCTGACGCATATGTGGATATATGGACGCCGCTGCCGCGCGCGTTATCGGTAGGCTTCACGGTCGATCACTCAAACTACCGGCTAGAGCTGATTCCTGAAGGGTTTTAGCGCCTTGGCTCTCAAGCCACCGACGCGTTCGGGAACGTATCGATCATCCAGCGAATCTATATGCTTCTCTAGTCCAGACTCTCCACGCTCACTCGCTGCGGCTTCACCAACATCTTCTCGCCCGCGTCCTCGCGATAACGCGATCTGCGCTGCCACTGGCGGCCCAGGAACCATCCGACAGCGCCGACGAGCATGACGCCCGCGGTGACGCCGACGCCGACGCCGACGACGGCAGCCGTCGACATTCGCTCCTGCCGGACGCCGACGAGCGCGGTCTCGATCGGCACCGTCGTCGTTGTCGTCGTCGCCGTCGTCGTCGCGTCCGCCTCCGTAGTCGTAGCCGTCGTGGTCGTGGTCGTCTCCGTCGCGGGGACGCCGACCGTGAACGTGCTCGCGAACGCGCTTGCAGGCGCGTCCTGCGCCAGCGGGTTCGCGAATACCGCCGGCTCCGGCAGACAGATCCCGTTCTTGGTGTCGCAGTACTCGAGCCCCTCCGCGCAGCACCACGAGTAGTCGTCGCGTCGGCACTGCTTCTGTCCCCGTGCCGCCGCGCACGCGGACGACGTCGTGCCATAGCGCCAGCACGTCGTGCTTGCCCCCGCCAACCCACTCCGTCAGTATATCTGCACGCCGATCGGGAGGGAGGAGGGAGGCTTCACTGGTTCGCCGGACAGCACCACGTAATGCCCGTCGTGTTGACGGCCGCACACCCGCCGAACGTCGCCGGGTAGCCGGAACTGCAGGGCAGGCCCGAGCACGTGTAGGAGGACCCGTGCGCGGCGGGGTCGTAAGTGAATGCGATCTCGGCTCCTGTTGCCGCCGCCGTCGTAGCCAGGAAAAGAGAGAACCACATTTTTGTTCTTAAAAAAAGAAAAATGTGCCTGCGGTGAGAAAAAACGAATGATAGCGCGTGATCTTGATCTCGGGGGCAACTGAGATGATGGCTGCTTTATACGCGTCTGGCTTCGAAGAACACTGCTGTGCCACGTCGACTCTCCCTCCGTCCCCCCCCGCCCTCTCCGAATCCCTTCCATCTAGAGTATCCACCAACCTACCCTGGCAGGGCTAGCGAGCGCGCGAATCGGAAGGAAAAAGCAATACTCATCTCTCCAGATATGTATGCATCTGTCCACGTATGCACGGTAGGACGCAGGAATGCGAGTATGTAGGTATGTAGCAGCACAGGCTCAGCCCTAGCAACCATTTACGTGCAGAGTTCCTGGACGAGATGGATTTCACGGACCGACATATCTATGTGCCTAGTTCCTCCCGTGCGGCGGACTTTGAGAGTCGCCAGAGTCGGGCTCTGCGAATGTTTGTCGGTCCAGTAGCGTGCACAGCTGCCCATCGCCGCGTTGTCACTCGAGTCCGTTACCTGTGAGGCAGGACTTTCCGGCTGGCAACAGATAGCAGCAGGCTCGTGGGGCCCGAGAAGCCCTAAAACTCGCTCCGCTTTGGGAAAGCAGCTGATGTGTTGATGTGATGTTCATGCGCATCGCCAGAGGGACGCCTTGAGGTAGGCAGGTGGATTTTCTTCGGATCAGAGGGTGGAGAGGTCTAGCTCCTGACGAGGACGTCAGTTTAAATTCCGTGTGACCTAGGGATGTCGTGAAAACTCACCCAGGAGGTTTTGGAGGAAGAAATGCCACATTGTGCTAGGCATTCCTTTAGAAGTCCTGAAAGGAGTCCTCATACGTATCTATAGGTAGATGGTGAGATCTACCGACGCCTTGGGGTCCGTGGCTCCTTTTAGGGCTTCTCGGGCCCTAGAGTGGATGTCAATCCTCCGCTTTTCCTCCCCTTCAATCTAGAGAGCTTCGCCATGATCTCAATAGGTCGGATGCGAGGAATAAATAAATAAATAAATAAATAGCAACAGACTCATCGCTCAGCTACAGGCAAAAAGGGAATACATCATTGGTAGACAGTCCGTGAAGTGCTGAGGCATACTGCTTGCAGGCGAACGTCGATGTTGAGTGCTGAGTGTTGAGAACTCGGAGAGCCCTCCGCGGAAGCCTTGCTGCGGAAGCTTCTACCGTCCGCGACCTGTGGGCTCCATACCGCACAATTTATCGACCGATCGGTTCGTCCGTTCCGCCAGGTGGGGGAGAGGGAGGGCATTGGGTTTGTTTGCCGTTTCCGTAGCCCACAAATGTCTTTGCTCATGAACATACCGGACCCGCGAAATCGCGTATTGTCGATACGGCACCCACTCCTCCCAGCAAAAGCGCCGCGGTCGGGTCCTGCACCCGTGGGGATGCTGCACACTTGAGTATCGGCCGGTGGATCGTTGCGGGGGCGGCAATTGTGATGAGTAGTTATGTATGTACTGACCGATTTCGAGTGCGGGGGGTTCATAGTTGGAGGAAAGCAGGCTTGTCGGCGGGGTGGGCAGCACGACCGTGATGATCCCGCATGTGGCCGTGTGGATAGACGGGACGGGAGCGGTGTCTGCACGCAAAGGGACTTGATGGCAGCGGTATCATTAGGCGGCCAGATGCTCTGGAAGAGTAGCCATTGGTTTCGACGTCGTAGACGCCGCCCAGACTGAAGATGAACAGCAGACGGTCCATAGTTTCATGGTAGATACAGTACCTAGGCAAAAGTGTTCGTGATGTCTCAGAGCTCGGACCATTTTTCAGCCCAGGGTCCTACATACTTCCTCGTCGGGCGACGCGACCTCTCCGCACCACAACAAACACCATGCCACCCGCCGCGAAACATACTCCAAAGAAATCTTGAGGGAAACTGCAGCCTCGCATGCTAAAGATTCCCAAGTACGAAAAAATCCATGGAAAGCGAAGAGAATTGAGCAATGTTGAGAAGGGTATGATCATCGCTTTCTTCGTTGTCTACGGCACAATCCCAACAGTCTCCCTCATTCTCGGTCGTCCTTGGTCAACTCAAGAGCTTCCTCCAACGATACCATAAGCGCGGTAATACAAATAATCTCCCACGTTCCGGCCGACCAGAAGTTCTTACCCAACGCGATAAACGAGCTATCCTACGAGGAGTCCGGAAGAACCGGCAGTATACACGCGAGCAAATCCGCCGGATCTACGCCCCCCATATTTCCATAGACACTCTCGATCGTCTTCTCCGTCAGCACAACATCAAGAAGTGGCTAGCAAGGGCGCGACCAAAGCTAAAGCCAGAACACGCGAAGGCACGGCTCCAATGGGCATTGACACAAGGATTGGACTGCGGAGGACTTTCAACGGGTAATCAATAGCGACGAGTGTAGTGTGGAGAGGGAATCGGCAGGGCGTCAGAAATGGGTTTTCCGCGCCCCTCCAGAGAAGTGGATTGTGGACTGTGTCCGTCCTGTAAGGCATCGACAGGTGAAATTGATGGTATGGGGTTGTTTCTGGGGCAAGCAGCGCGGCCCGCTTGTTCCCTTGATGCACGGTTCTGTTAACGCCCGTGTCTACCGCGAGCTACTGCGCCGCTGGCTTATTCCTGTCCTTGACGACGTACGCTCTGCCCTCGGTAGTTCTCTCTTTCAACAGGACAATGCAAAAATCCATACTGCGAAGATTATGCTTACGTTTTTGGAGCGCTATGCAATTCCACGCGAAAGTCACCCTGCGTACTCCCCCGACCTTAATCCGATCGAGCATGCCTGGGCCCTACTCAAGCGACAACTTCTCGCAGATTGCCCCGACATTGGCGACTATCCAGGCGACCCCGAGAAGGCGAAGAAGAAGCTGGCCGAGGTTCTTCCTCGCTGCTGGGAGAAGATTCCGCTCAAGCAGTTTGAGGCTCTGTGGAGGTCCATGCCTGACCGAGTGCAGGCCGTCATTGAAGCAAAGGGGTGGTACACTCGCTATTAATTCATGTACTGAGACTTTCTTACTCTTCTCTCATTCTCTTTCTCGCCTTTTTGTGTTGTACTTTAATATACGTTGGAGGCTCGGCGAGTTGAGGAGGACCGTCGACCGGGGGCTGAAACATGGTCCGAGCTCTGAGACATCACGAACACTTTTGCCTAGGTCCTGTACATACGGTCTTTGACTGAGTAGGGTTTCTCTTTCCTTCCTTCCTTCCTAACTGTAAGTAAGGACCACTCTCAGCAAAAGACCGTTCGTTACATAAGGAGTCGTAAACACCAATTCCCAAAGATGAGAAATAAAACGGAACATGGTCATGAACAAGCAAGAAAAAGCAACGCCACTACCCTTCCCTTCCCAAGCTCCCGAGCCCCACGTCTAGATACTTCCCCCGCAAAAAATACAGATTCACAAAAGAAAAAGCATGGCCCTCAAGAAGGAAAGAAACTGCTAGCACGCAATCATCCCCATATTCATCCTCAACAGCTCCACGATCTTCGGCTTCCGAAATGCCCAGGCCACATCCAACGCATTATCGCCACACTCGTCCCTATCCTTAGCCCGCGCCCCGCCCTTAAGAAGCAACTTAACCACCTCCTCGTGGCCCTCCCTGCTAGCATGGTGCAGCGCCGTCATGCCCTCGTCGTCCGCGCTTCTCACGTCCGCACCCTCCTCTATCAGCAGTCGAACCATATTGACGTTGATGTGTACCGGGCACTGGGCGCACGCACGGCTGAGCGGAGACATGCCCAGGCGGTCCCTAGCGTTTATGTCGGCGCCAAGTTCGAGGAACTTGCGGACCACGTCCTCGCGACCGTGCTCGACGGCGTAGTAGAGCGGTGTTTGGTTCTCGTAGTCTTCGGCGTCGATTGAGGCGGAGTGTTTTATCAGCAGTTCGATAGCGGGGATCCGACCCAAAGAGGCGGCCTCGTGGAGGGCGGTGGCTTTGAAGAGGTCTGTCGCGTTCACATCGGCGCCGTGGGAGAGAAAAAGGGCTAGGGCGCCTGGGGCTTTGGCCGCTGCGGCTCGGAAGAGAGGGGTTTGGCCGTTGGAGGGGGTGCGGAAGTTGACGTCGGCGCCGTGATCGAGGAGGATTGATAGGAGTGACACGGACGGGGGTTTGCCGTCGAAGGCGTAGGTCAGAAGCGATTGCCCGGCAGTGCACAGTGTCTGGATCAGGCGGCCTGTGGTATCGTGCTCGAGGAGGAATTTGACGACCGGTTCCCGTGCATTCCGTATTGCGCGGTGGATTGGGGTTTCGCCGTTAATGTTGCGCTGGCTTGGAACAGCCCCGGATGCGACGAGGAGCTCGACTACGCGGTGGTAACCTCGGGCTGCAGCGCCGTGAAGGGGCGAATTGCCGTCCGGGCTGCCGGCCAGGGTCACCCTAGCGCCGCAGTCAATCAGGAACTTGCAGACATCGTAATGGCCCTCCCTGGCAGCTAGATGGAGTGGCGTGATGTCATGCGCGTCTGGGATTTCCGCATAGGCACCGAGGGATATCAAGAGGCGGACGATTATGCCACGGCCGTTCTCGGCGGCACAGTGCAAGGGGGTTCTTTGAGCAATAGGGGTTTGTAGTGTAAGAGCTGAAGGCATCCTCGAAAGGATGTGTCTCACGATCTCTTCCTGTCCCATCGCACAAGCAACATGGAACGGCGTTTTGCCCAACCCGTCGTGCATCGTGGCCAACGACGGATCATACATGAACTTGATAAGTTCCAAGTGGCCGCAAGCCGCAGCCAGGTGGAGAGGTGTCTGGCGATCCAAGGGTCTCTGGAGAGACAGATCAGCGCCGCAGGAGATGAGGCGGCGCGCGGTGCCCAATTGGTTAAACTCCGCGGCCCAGTGTAGCGGGCTTCCATTGAGGGCAAGATGTTTGGCACCTATATTGTAGAGTTCCGTGGTGAGGAGCGTGTGTAGGTAGCGGCCCGTCAGGACCATTGAAGCAATGTCCTTGAGGGTGAGATTTGAGGCAACCATCAAAAGAAGCTCATTCGGGAAAGATAGGAGGGGAAAGGTCCGCGGCATGCTGGGGCATTTGGAGCGCATTGTCGGAGTTTCGTAACCCATGGTGACAGCGCTCGAAGCTTCGGGCAGGGTAATTCTTTTCTTTCCCAATCGACGAAAGTCTGGACTTGAGAGCGGTAAGCTTCCTAGAAGTGCTTAAAGATCGAGGTAGAATACCTGATTGATGGGAGACACAATTCGTATATTGGGGAAGCTGGCCGCAGGGATCCGAGAACTGACTCGCTGTACCGTATTGTCCTATCACGGCTGTAGAACAAAGGCGGACGCGGACAAAGGAAGTCCAAAGCTTCGACGGCTACTAGCTGTGATGATGTATGATGGCGACGGTGATAGGGAGCATCGGCGTCGTGGTGTTGCGAGGGGCAATCAACGGAAGGGGAGGTTGGACGAGAATAAAGAGAGCTCTGGTTGATAAGGTTGAGGGAATGGGAGCGACGAGTGTCCGCTGGTGTGGTAGTGGACAGTGGTGGGATGATAGGGGACACTACATATTGACAGGACAAGTAATGAAACCCTTGCAAGGTTCCCCCGCATCAAGGCCGGAGGCGACCACGGAGCGATTTTCTGGCACCGTGATGAAGCAACCCCACTCTACCCATTGGGTTAGCCGCGCCCTGCGATGATCGAAAGTTTGGATATCTTTCGCCGCCAGGTCGTGATGGTTATCTATTGCCTGGCGTGGAATCCGAAGCCAACAGCCGGCACCGGTGTCAAGCCAACGTGCGTTCCTCACAACTGCATCGTGAGAACCAAAGGAGGAAAAGTCGAGCTCGCAAGGCTACATACTCCTCCCTACCTAAACTGTCGCTTTCGTAGCTAACCTCCGCCAGCGGCGGCCATTCGGGCCACTCGGAAGCCCTCCCCACACATATGCAAAGTAAGAACGTATCGATTCATCATGAAGTAGACTATACTACTGGCGCTTTTAAATCGCCCCACTACGGTATCTGCGCCGATTTGGCTGGCCTACATATAACTATGTACCAAACAAAACTCGTCACCTTTCCTTTCAAGGTTCGAAGAAATACCCGGCCGCCGCCGTCACTCCTAGCTCATACTGCCGTACTCAGGAGTTACTGATAAACCCCTCATGACTGTTCTTCGGAAAGTCTTCGGGGTTTCGAGTCATCATCCGATGGCAATATCCTGCGCGCAGGGTGGGATTCATAGATAGTCTAATGTCTAATCGCGCATTATCCGCCACCTTCGCTGCACCTAGCATTAAAACACCGCATTATAGTTTCTATTTATTGTGCGATAGCAGGTGCAGCCCGCCGTTGACGGTTGCTTTCATTTCATGTGCGGATACATAACTAAACCTTCCGACAGATCAAGACTCAACTGACGACTAAAGGCCGACTGCACAGCACCGAACGCTCGCCAGCGATTTTAGGTATCTGTCTACGGACGACAGCTCCCCAGCAAACGAAGCTACGCTTCGGGTCGTCGAGGTGTTAGGTGTTCCATCCTGCTCCCCGCTCCGCATCTGCGCTTCCGTTTGTATGTCCAGCTACTTCGCATGTCAGTCTCGGTACATACGTCTTTTCGAGACCACGACCGCAATCCCCCTCGAGCTCCGCGGGCTCCATTCGCCGGAGTGTTGCTGTGTCGGCAAACAGCCGTCACTTGTTTTGCGTGGCCTTCACCTTCCAACGTTGATATCACTTCACTCCCCCGCTCCCCGGGAAGGAAGAGTAGTGATCTGAAGACACGTGTATCATTGGTCGGTTAGCGGCCGGCTAGACCAATATATAACCGTCCGCGTTGTATCGGTCCAACTTCAGGCTGTCTCGTCCTCGGCCTGGGGAACTGGAGTTCCGGATAATTTGGGGGGACTGCCGAAATTACGCCCGTGCTCCGCTCATTACTCCACGCACACGTCCGGCGCAGACGATGCTTTCGGAGCCTCGAATCGACATCCTGCGGGTACTACTGTCCTGTCGGTACATCTATTGGACTTTTGGACGATATTCTCACTCATAACTGGTACTAGTGCCTTGTGAGCCTATGCCTAGGCTTTCCCCCCTCTCAGGCTTAACTGAGCACGCGAGGGTAGGCTCGGTCGAATAAGATCAGGTGGTTCGGCAAATATAGACCCTCCAACTCGAATGTGATTTCCCCGCCCTCATACACGCAAGAGCACTCTATCACGCATTATCACTCTTCATATCAACCTGTCCCGTCGGTGATGTCGCCATTCCTGCTAGGATGAGCGGGGATAGGCCAGGCGGGGCAGGAGGAGTTGCCGCCACCTGCGGACTGCTGGAGGTCGGGGCGGACGGTGAACAGGGACGGACTGTGCATAATATCGTCATGATCCATAGGGTCGCATGCGATCAACGAGACTCTCTCCCTCTCTCTCCTGTTAGGATGAGACCCAGAAAAAAAACGTCATTATATCTTGTGTCATGGCCAGACCGGACGTGGTGGAGTACGCACGGGACGATGAAACACCAAAAAAAAACAAATTTAAACTACCGCCAACGTCGATCGTGACAGTCTGTGGGTACATACTTACCGTCCAATTCGCCGCCGGATCCCGGCCTGCTCATTGAAGACCCCCTGTTCTGCAGCGCAAGGAGTATGTACTGCATCCACAAAGCGGATATCTCCAGAAGCGGCCACTCTGCGCGCACCGAATGGTCCACTGATGCAGCGGCCGTTCGAAAATATCGATGGCGATCCCCGGGGACAGCAGAAAACCGAACCCACTTTCCTTTCCTAGACCCCGGTCATTCCAGATGCCACAGTTGAACTGCAGAACACGGACATATAGACCGTGGAGAAAAAAGATGCCGCTGAGCCTTGGGATGTTAACACCTAGTGGTCGCCAGGCAATGACGTCGTTGTTTGGCAAAACTCTCCCTCCGTCTTTTGATTCTGTCTTGCCGATCACGAACACACAAACTGGCCAGCCGCTTCCAGTTCACCTCGTCTGTGTTGCATCGATATATGCAGTCGCGATGAAACCAGAGCATATATAGGATTATCCCCGAGCCCAGTGACTAGACGATCCAACCGCCCCATCTGCCTTTTGTGTATGTACGCACTATATATTAGTCACCATCATTCGGTCTCCGTATGGACATCCTCCGTCAGGAACACCTTTCCCCCTCCAACTGTCCACCGCTCACTGACACGGACACAACTCATCCCTCGCCGTCCATCTCCGCAAACAGCCGTAGTTACCTCCCTCCATGCGTACCTGGCGCGGCCCGGGCTCGGCTGTGCTCCGGGCTCCCAACTACTTTCCACATCCATAGCCGTCCGAGCGACCTGTCGTGGCTGCGCTGCTGCCTACGGAGGCGCACCCTTGGCCTCGGACTGGGGTAAGCATCACTCGTAACCGCCACGCAAAGGCTGAGGGCGGGGCGGCAGTGGTCGCGTCGGTGCGGAGAGACCTCTGTCGCCAGCGGTATGTAGGAACGCGCTGCCTACATAGGGGTTTTGGCGGGTCTCGGCTTTTGCATAAGCCCAAAGACGGCTTCGTAGGACGGACTCCGGCTATCATTCGCGGCTCGACGATCGTACTCTTGCGACGGGAAACGGTTTGCTCGGAGCGTAAACTACCATTCGCTCAGTCTCAGCTTCCGCGAGCGGCCGTCCGAGCTGAAAACTAACGGCGAGACGAGAAGCGCATGATCCGATGACCGCCTCGTAAGTGTGTATCTCCGCACGTCTTAAATGGTACTCCATGCGGGCCTGAGACACCCACTACACCCACCCAACCACCCACTTCAACCTGCATTGCCCGCTTCCTCCAAGCCTGCGCTCCGCCAACCATATGCCAACCCGCCCATCCGGCCAACCCTCCATCCATATCCGCAGACTCCCTCCCCCAATCAATTCAGCGGCCCTGAGGTTCTCCGAGCACCTCGCCCGCTCTCACATCCATCACATCACACCGCATCTCAGCACGCGCATCTCATGCACGTCTCTCCATCAACCCAAAACAACCATTACCGCATCCGCATATCAATACGGCACCCACTCCACCACCCACCCGCCTTCACAGCATACAAGTAAATTCATCAATCATCTGCTTCCATTCGTAGTCATGGCTATATCGTATCCCATCCCATCTGTCGTTGTCGTGATATCCCCATCCACCTACCTATAAAAGACCGTCGTGAACAAAAGAGAGTTCCCCCTTTCGCACCCCCAAACCTCCTAACCCTAGACCGCCCAACACACCTAAAGGAATGTAAAAACTTCAGCGCCAAGCTGGAGCTATAAAGTAAAGAAAAGTAAAGAAAGGAAGATAAAGGGAAAAGGAAATGAAAAAAGAAAAAAAGAAGAAAAAAAAGAGTAGAACCATGAAAGTCCATGGTACCGCATGACAAGATAATTCCTAAGTCAGTTACAAGAAAAAAGAAACCGACCAGATAAATCATCGCACATGTTCTGTCATGGCAACCCACCAGATCCTCGAGAGGGAGATACGCAGCAAAGGGCAGATATCAAAGCAAAGCCACCGCAAGAATCCCAGCCTAGGAAATATGTGGAGAGGGCAATGAAAAAGAAAAAGAAATAAAGAGAAAAAAACACAGAAGACCTCCCAATGCGAATGAAGAATGGCAACTTGCAAACTCAAACCAAACCATCAATCTCAGACGGCCGGCCCCCCCATTAGACACCGCAAGGCCAACAAGAATCGAAGGAAAGAAATAACACCCGAAAGAAAAGCAAAGCCATCGGATCAGGCCCATACGGGCCTTTCCTCCGACTCCGCCACCGTCTCGTCGATGACGTTGTCGACGCTCGCGGCGCCCGCCACCACATCTTCGAGTGCTCTCCTCTCCCGCTGTACCACATTGCCTTCCACCAACATCATGCCCTGACTCTCCTCCAACATGCCCTTGGCGACTTCCATCCATCTCTCGCTGACAACACTGACGACTCCAAGTTCCTCTTCCATCACCACAGCTGCAACGACACTTTCGATAGCCTTGACAGCAGTCTCGATACGTCTCGAGGTGAAAAGGCATTGTCGTCTCCAGTCTTCACCGAGGCCATCGATCCACCGCCCCCGCTTCTTCACCCATCCACCCTGTCCGATTCCTCGCCTAGGAGACGGTGGCGAATACCCAGCGATCCACTCTCCAAACGCAGCGGAGAGTAAGTGGTGCTCGTTCTGTTGGAGGGATTCCAACTTCTTGATAGCTTCTGAAAACGCTTGAATCTTCTCCTCAGGACTGCGCATCGTCTCCCTTCGCTTTCCTGTGATACCCGCGGCAGGGGTCTCAACAACGGCGACGAGGCCGGCGATATCCAATAACCGTTGTCTCCTTGCTAGCTGCTCTCTCGACTTTGAGTGCTCGCGTGCCAGCGTATCGAATCGCCGCTTGAGCTTTGCGGTAGCAGAAGCCGTAAGTTGGGCATACGTGGAGTGTGAATTGGCATAGAGACAAGAGTGCTGTAGTAATTGCGTCTGCTGGTGGATGGTCGCCGGGTCGAGCGGAGGTGGGGGCATAGACCGACGCGAGGTAGCCAGAGGGGGAGGGGCGGCGAAGTTCTGTTGTAACGTGGAGAAAGGAGGCCTGCGGGACTTGGAGACATTGCTAGCTGTCGATGCTGAGGTTCCTGGTCGGACAGGTGGCTGCACCGTAGCGGAGGGCGTGGATTGGTTCCGCCTGTGGGTCCTTGCTGGCGCTGCAGCAGGAGCAGAAGCAGGAGCCGCAGCTTTTCTTGGACCTGTCGAGGTGGCCGAAGTAGAGTCCGTAGACATTGACACTGGTCGACGCGAAGTAGTGGTCGATGTGGTAGCTGCAGTTGCGGTTCCACTCCTCTCTCTCAAAACCCTAGGTGCAGCTGCGATCCTCGAGCTGGCAGCAGTAGAAGCAGTCATCTTTCTTTCCGTTGCGGAAGAAGCATTGGTGCTGGTACTAGCAGTCCTGGTCCTCAGACTTCGCTTCGGCGGGGCAGACTCCTTCTTCTCCCCTCCTCTCGAGGTAATACTCGTGCGCTTCGTGCTACTCCTCAGATTCATCGATCTCTTTGGCACGACCTTCTTCTCTTCATCGCTCTTTTCCTTATCGCTCTTCTCTTTCTCCTTCAAGTCTCTCGTTCCCACCGTCCGCCTAACAACTGTCCTCTCCTTTCCTCCCGCTGCCGTCGTCGCCGACCGCGTGGTTCTTGTCGGAGGCGGCATACGCGCATTATCGGCAGACCCATTATCCGACGGAGTTCCCTCACGACTGGTCCTGGATCTCGACGAACCGTATTGTTGGGGCGACGGTAGTCGCGACGAAGTCGACGAGGATGATTGTTCCGGTGGATCAGTGGGAACAGTCCTCAAAGTTGGAGGTGTAGGCAGCGAGCTCCTCAGGATCTGTCTCGCCGGGGCTGCTGGCGGGGACGGCGTTGAGGGTGAAGGCGTTGGTAGCGACGCCATCTTGGTTGTTGCTGTGTGAAGGTGGCTGGGTTGCGATGGGTGGGTGTCGTTGTCGGTTAGAGGTGTGGGTGCTGGCGACAAGGCGACAAGACGACAGGACGCAGTTGGCAGAAACGAATGACAACTACAACATGGACTGCGCCTGCCGCAACCCCCTCTCTCTCAATCGGGGGACCCTGTGTATAGGAATATCGGAGCAGCTATTCGTGTTCTATATCCTATTCCTGTAATTGGTTAGTTAGTTCAGAAAAATGTGGCTGCCCGTTTGTTAATGTGTGTTGAACACAGGGTGAAGAGCGAAAGGAAGAGAAGGGAACAGAACCGAGAACGGGAGTGAAGAGGGGAAGGGGGTATGTAACTCATCCCATTTTTGCCGAGCGATGACACGGCTTGGCCGTCATGTCACAGCACTCACCAACCCTGGGGCCAACAGGGTGCTAACCGCCCATTGATCTGACGGAACCTCGAGGATAGGTAAAGCTACGGAAATGGAGGTTAATTCCTCAACCGGCAGAACGGGGGCCAAACAATTGCGGCTAACACACAAAGGAACCTGGCAGGTAGGATACGCGGTATCTAACAGGTGGATAACGACAGGCTAATCCCCCTCGCCGACAGCTGCAGTAGGGAGATTTATCCAATCGCGTTTCGCCTTATGCTTACGGACCATTATTCACGCTCGCATCCCTTCTGGCAGGTCTCTCCTAAGTCGGGCATCGCCACGTTTCGAGTGTATGGGTTGTTCAGTTACTTGGTTTCAAGAGTGAATGAGATTCATGCAGACAAACAAATCCCCCACATCAACGCCGAATTCCCAGGAGAGATTAAGAAAGACAGTGAGACGAAGCGAGTTCACAAGATTTTCACATGATCTAACCGCCGTCTATCAGCCGATGCGTCTCGATGGGGGGGGGAGGAGGAGGAGGAAGGTAGAGTAGCTTACCGTGCAATCTCCTTCAACGATTGCGGTGCCGTCGTCCTCACCACTTTCGGTGCCGTCGGTGGTCAACGTGCGGACAAATTGTTCAAACATATCCCTCTGCAGCCACATGCCAAACTGTTAACCGTCCATTCTTCCAGACGCGCCGCGAAGTAACTTAGAGCAAGCCCTTCTTATCCAGAGCATCTATGTAAAGTACAAAGTAGCAACATACAATCGTTCCTTCATCGGGGAATGAAGGAGACACAGAGACAGTATCAAGAATTAACTGAATACAAAGACAACCACGACGCGAAACTGATAGCATTGCCAGGGAAAAACCTCACCGAAAGAATAGTATTTGACCTTCCCGTTTCGTTGTTAACTTGGTTCCGGTCCAGGATGCTCTTGCTGCTACCCATCAGCCTTCTTGAAGCCGGGCCGCTGTAAATCCAATCGGCTCCTTGGCTCTTGGCTCTCTGCGGTTTCTGAGTCTTCTCGCCGAATTCTTGCTGTAGCCTGGAGTCTGGAGAGAAGAGCTTGACCGTGTAGTCGATCCCCGAGACCGCAAGGAGAGGCTCGTACGGATGTCCGACAGCTACATTTGTCGTTTCGTCATCGCCGCGGAGCAGTTGGACCAGCCGAGTCGTATTCTTGTCCCAAATAAAGAGACTGCCACAGTCCGAACCGGAAACGACGTACTCATCGTTGAGCCCATAGAAGTTGACATCTTTGATGGTTTTGATGTTACCTGAATAGGAGACTGATCAGTGGGGTGACATTGTACGACGGAAAGGGGCCTTACAATGGCCACGATAGACTTTTGTGTGTTCCCAAACAGGAGCATGGCCTTCCACAGGTCCTCGGATGGGATGCCCCAGTCCAGGAATCCAATAATCTCCGTCGCTGTCGTCATCACCATCACCATCATCATCATCATCATCGTCATCATCATCACCACCATCATCATCACCATCATCTCGGTCACCACTATGCTCCTCCTCATCTTCGTCGGGATTATCAAGAAGCACATCCGTGTCGATATTCCCGTCATCTTCTGACGCTTCTCCCAAAAGGGCACTGGTCTCACCGGAGTCTCTCATGTGCCTATGTCTTCTATTCCTATTCTCTTCGCCAAAGGCCTTGGCCACAGAATCGAAATCAATTCGTTGTGCCTCTTTCATGAGTATGGCCCTCGCCACCCTCTCGCCCCAAAACTTCCGTGCTGCGGCTCCCGGCGTGGCTGAATCGGCGGAGTAGACCAGGGCATCTTTGAACGCTTTAACCATCGCAACCTCGGACGCAAAGAGTTCCTCGCTGGTCGTAACATCATGAACTGCACTCATATGAGCTCCAAGTTCAAGATCCTCCAGGTAGCGGTCAAGCTTTTCCAGCTCGGATGGTGGGGGTTGCTGCTCATTCTCCTCGTGGTCCGACAGTTCCTCTTCGTGTTGAAAGAAATCGGTTGCCTGATCCTGAACACCGTTCGCTCCGCCGGTCAAGAATGCAATCACAGCGTTCAGAAACCGATATCTGAAGGGCGCGTGAAAACCCAACGGGTTTGGGGAAGCTCCAAATCCTAGTTCAATTCCCTCTACGAAGCCACCGTTGGCCCGTGCCAAACATCCCGCCCCGATGACGAAGGATCTGGTTGCCATCCTACTCCTAGCTAGTGTCGATCGTCGATTACGTTCGGTTTGCAGGCTTGAAGGACTTAGGAGCTGAAGGAATTCATCGTCCGCCTCATCCATAATTTCCATAGACTCTTCGATCCGCATTAATAGTGCATGAGACAGCGCCAGAGCAGCATCGTAGGATTTCTGTCGCTCGACCGTGAGATCTCCGACGTCTGCTAACAGGTTAGAGGAAGCAAAATCGAATATCTCTTTTCTCAATTCAGCCACCAGAGCGCATATTTTCCTGGTGCTCTGTCCGGGCACTGACTCCTCGGGAGATTCCGAAGGGGAACTGCTACGGCGCCTCTTACGAGGCTGAGCGCTCCCATCATGTTCCCGTTTGGACCTGCCACTGCTGCCAAACCATTCAGACTCCAATGGTTCTCGACCAAGACCTTCTTCATTAGGAAGCGGAGATCGTCTGATATCGAAGAGGTAAACGCCATCACCAGACCACGAACAGAGCAGCTCGTTCGGGTTCGCATCAGAGATCTTGCATGACGTGACATGCGAATGGTAATTCACATGGTTCCTCTTCCCCAAGGCGAATCGACGCACGCATTTGGTAGCTCCTGCGAGACTCTCTTCGTCGGGTTCGGTGATCGGAACACGGCTATACATTTTTCCTGCCTCAGCCATGCGGTCCCGTCCCAGCATCCGTCGATCGTGGAGGAAGCAGTATTGGTGCGATCCTCCCACCACAAGATAATGCGGTTGCGAGGTCGAGCACGAGAGGGTATTCAGATCGATTCCGTGGTGGCGATACGATATCAACGGAGGATTCATCTCATCTTCATTTTCGTCATTCATTGAATGAAAAGAGGCAAACGGTGCCGGTCTGGAAGGGTCCACATGAGGCCGGGTGTAGAACTGCGACGGCTGCCGTAGATCAAACTGTCTCACTGTTCCATCCTCGGAGCAGGTCATAAACAGATGCGGGGAAGACTCCGTCACGATCCGTTTGACACGATCCATGTGGCTAGTGTATATCCTCATCGGCTTATCGTGGATCTTCCCCGGGGTAGGACTAGGCAACGCCGGTCTGGGATCGTAGGTGCGACGAAACCTCCCCGTAGAACCCAGTGGAACGATCGGCCCAGCAGTCTCGGCTAACTTCGTGTGGGTTGTAGGCGCGTATTCGATATCAAAGAGCCGGATCTGCGTGTCTCCGGAGGCAGTGATGATGGTGCGGTCGGAAGAATGTGGCATGAACTTTACCGAGAAGATGTTCTGCCGGTGGCCCGTCGCGATCTGCGTGTTGAGCGAAAAGCCGTCATTAGCATTGTAGATGTTGACTCGGGTGTCGTCACTGCCGCTCGCAAGAAGGGAACCGTCGCGCGACCATCTAAAACCAAGTTTGTCAAGAAGAGCCCACCGTAAAGGGAAATGAAAGGCTCCTGCTTACTGCAGCGCATTGATGCATCCTTCGTGTCCCCTCAGCTCTCCAATGATATCCAAGTCCTTGACCCATCGCTCGGCACCATAGAGCTTGTTGATTGCTCCGACCCCGCGATTGCCATGGAGCTGACGGTAGAGGAGTTCTTCGTTGAGGGTGAGTGGCCTGGTCATGATGGTGACAGTAGCTGCCGTAGTTAGATCACCATGCGGATTCTTTGCTGTTGAGGGTTGATCGAGGAATAGAGTTTGCTCGTTGAAGGCGGACGTAGAGTTGTTTGTGTGGGGTGAAGGGTGATCCGCAGCTATGACGACAGGCCTAACCTTGTGTTGGTTAAGGATGTGACTGTGACTAAGCGGCACAGTCGAAGTTCTATCTATGTTGATGCGCTTATTGCAACTGCAACGGAGTTTAACGTGCAGAGCGAGACTTGAGTAGGGAACAAGAATTTGTCTAATGTCGATGGTGCCCTAACTCTCCCGTTCTCGTGAACAAGACAGAGAGCTTCTCAACTCCGATATGTGTGTGACCTTCGAGGAATATCAAGTTCTCTCACTCGACCCAACTTAGAGTGCTCGAGTTCAGGTGTGGCTGTCGGCTTGGCAGCTCTCTGCAGCTTTCCTCCAAGATGAACTTCGCAAATATTTATCACGAAAAGGACCTCGAACTAGGTAATATGTATCATACGTTGATCAGCTCTATCCTACGCCGACTAACGGAGCTACCGCTCTACAACGGCTGGTCCTTTGAATATAATTTCCACTTCCTTCTCCTGTTCTTTCCAGTCCTATGATCAGCCCAGTCAGTGGGGCGGAACAAACCTCCCTGGGGATGTAGAAAGCCACCACGCCATTCTAGCAGCGAGAAGGGGAGGTAAGAAAATCACAACTGCCCGCTCTGAACATCTACATTACCACCCCCTCTCTCTCACCAGCGCCTCAACACACCTCCCTACACCCTCCAATTCCCCCAGTAGACTGACATGGCCCCGATCCACCGCCACCTTGCGGACACATCTGTACCCCTCTGGCAACATGGCTGCTCGGGCAAGGCACACACCATCACCCGCACCGAATACGAGTTCGTCGTATACGTCCGGCATTTTGATTCCCTCTCTTCCATCGACCTTCGCTGCTCTTACCGTCGGTGTGGTCTTCGAGTACAACACCACCATAGGCGGGTAGCGTTCTTTCAGCTCGGGTCGGAACTGTAGTCCCTGGCGGAATGCTTTTGCGTCGGCGAGAGTGCGCTCAAGATATGGGATTGCCTGGGATTTGGGGATCGTGGGGATATCGGTGGGCGGTGGGGAGGAGGAATTGAGTTGTGGCTCGACGCCGGTGACTTCTCTTTCTTTCTTGGTGGAGACGTCAGAGAGAGGATTTAGTGTGTGCAGGACGGCGGAGGCGTTGGTGAGCCTGCTGGTAGGTGGGACAAGCTGCTGCACGGGGAGGTCGGAGACGCAGGGGGAGAGGCCGTATTCTCGCCAGGTGTTGACGTCGAAGAAGTCAACTGGTAGAGGCTCGCCAGAATGTTTGTCGATAAAACAATGGCCGCTTTCGGGTAGAAAGGTGTATGAGGAACGGAGAGTGAAGTTTACCTGGAAGGGATCAGGCTAACTATCGAAAAAATGATTCTGGACGAATAAGTACCTGTGCTGTGAACACCTTCGAGTTGAACAGCACTGAATCACCGTTCTTCAGTGGCCCCAGAATGTTGATGCACGTCTGGGGAGTGCCTGCAAAGAGCACCCCCGAAAACAGCTCGGGCCGCTGGTTGATGGCATTCCGTACGATTAGCCCACCGAGCGAATGCGCTATCACCATCGCACCTCGTCCTTTCCGTGGGGCCTCTGGATCCTCGCCCTCGATCTGCTGATTGCACGGTAATTTCTCCAAAAAATCAATCAGTTTTCTGGTTATAATCTTTGGCGATAACCTCCAGTCATAGCCCCAATCGTGAACCCGCCGATCGTGCGCATCAGCACTTTGTCTCAGCCGTCGAAACAACCGGCGACTGATATCCACGGCTGATATACTCTTTAACATTCCGTCAGGTCGGATCTTTTCCTCGGCACGTTCCTCGTCTTCGGGATTTAACCCTATCCCCAGGTCAACCTTCCTTAGGTTGAATCCCACTTTGAGGGGAATCCAAACACGTCGATCCACAGTCGCATCCCGGAGGACGGACCCACGATATCCTCCAAGGACCACTACATCTCCTTGGACGGTATCTAATGCCTCGAGATCCGACGTTCGAAATGTCAGTGGTGGAGTCGGCGGTTCGGGGGTATCCGTAAAAGGGTTCAGATTCGCCAGATGCTGATGGAGATGCGTGACTGGCGGTATTTTCGGCAGTCCCGCCAGGAGATTATCCTTCATGGCTTTGAATCGAGCATTGGTTTGGTGTTGAATGTGCAGAAACTTTGCGTCATCACCAAGCGAAGACGTAGTCGAACCGGCAGTTATATTGCGGGCGAGTCGCGGTAATTCGGACAGTGAGGATGATCGTCGGACCATCGGTGGTGGTTGTGACGCCCTTAGCGCGTCGGTATCCTCCCGGGCAGCCGGCTTCCCGAAAAAGGCGGAACTTCTATGAGAGGAAAACATGCCAGGCGATCCAGTGGTCTGCTGCATAGTCTTCGTCCTCCGCCTCCGGTACTTTTCGGCCATGGACTCCATCGTAGAGGACGAGCCTGCGGACACAAACGATGGGAAGGTAACATTGCGTGGCAATGAAAACGATGGCAGTGAGAAGGTAAGCGATGAAGCTTTGTGATGTCCCGTCGACTTTTTGTGTTGATCAGCAGAGCTTGAGTATCTCGGCAACTGCTGACGCGGCCGTGGTAATGGACAGGTATCCACTGGCGAACGTTGTATTGTCCTCACTCCGCCCTCCAGTTCATCCTCTTCCGAAGACGGCAACACGGATTGTGGCGCGGTGTGGCTCAGTGCATCGTCGTAAAGCGCGGTAGAGTGGACGCGCGACAGAATCGGCGCTATGAGCGTCTCCGCATCCACCTCGCGAAGCCCTTTTTGCTGACGGACGTTGGCAGCACCATGTGCAGATGAGTCCTCGTATTCGTCCGATGAAGATACTGGAAGTGGTGGATGCGCATCGATGGCTGCAGGCGGACGAGGGCAGGATATCGGTTGGTATGTTGACTGGCCGTCTCCAACATCCAACATTGACCTCAGCAGTCTCGGCGGAGCGTTCAATACGGCGTTCATGTTTGCATTGCTGGTTGATCAGGAACGATTACTGGAGGTAAAACAGAGAACTGGTGCAGAGCCGCAGAAGTGGCCGTGGGTGGGGGTGTGATATCACAGTTGTGTAAGTATAGCTCAAGGAGGGAAAGAGAACTTCCAAGGAATTGTCCCCCTCCATTTCAGTCTCGTAGTTCGCGGATAGATAGATCATGTCGTTGGCTCGTTCGCGTAAGAAAACTCTGGGTCGGGATTGAAGATGGTCCGGCGGCCGTCCTATCGTGGCAGCTTGTTGGATCGACACGAATACGGAGACTTTGTGGCTATCATGACGTTTTTGACGCATTGGGCATGTGCCTTGTCCCCGGGGCCTTCCAGAGTGATTGGCAGAACGTCGAAGCTTTTGTAGCCTATCGGCGCTTGTTTCTGCCACTCAGCAACAGAGGCAAGAGCACCTTTTTTTTTTCTTCTGAAATGCGAATCGTGAAGAAGTGTCCCATCCCAGGCGGCCCACAGAAACTGCTGTAGTTAGGTCATATGAGGTAGTTAATTTAGCGACGGTGACGGAAATAAGGCCTTCCATCGATTCAAACTGGTGCCGAAATAACTAGTGTTCTCTTCCTTTCACACGGCGGGGCAGATAGGATCTCCACGTCGCAACTAGCTCCCGTCTCGGAATGAATGGATCGCCGAAATGCCGCTCCGACCTGACGACATGCACACGCCTAAGGCTGTACTTATCGATGTAGCCTTACAGCACATAATAGTTAGGTACTAGGTACTGCAGAGGCAGGTAAGCACTGTTTTGATATTAACTGTCGGCGGCCGGACATCGGCTAGACAGTCCAGACTTGGTAAAGATTGCTATGCCGGACCCTCTTTGTCCGTAGCGTCTTGGGATGCCTTCACATGGAAAGTAAGGTCTCAAGTGCCTCCTCGTATCATATTCCTCGCATCGAGTCTTTGTATTCGTTCTAAACCACCGCGACTTCTCCAGATATCTTGCTGTCAGTTCACCAACGCCACAAAGCCAAACCATGATCTTTGACAAGTGTTTAATTTGTCTGCCGCAAACGCAAAACAAGAAAAGTGCCCATAAACGCTAGTTACCCCCCGCGAGCAAACGGAATGATGTAAAGACCGAAGCACCTCCAAACCATCTCATCACCGCATCGTCGGTGGTCTCGCGTCTTTGTTCCACATAACCCTCGTCCTCAGCCATTCCACAGCTTCCACGACACCCGTCCTGCGCCTGTCAGCTCACGCATCTCACGCATCTCACGCAAGGGACACGGGAGAGAGAGAACCCACCCCTCCAGCGCCGACACCGGTAACACCCGGCTATCCCTCGCACCTAGTTGCACGACAACCGGATTGATAACCTCCTTCAGCTCGGCAATCTCCAGGCTCTCGTCGCGATCCTGTTTATTCGCCAGCACCAGCACCGGAACTCCCTCGGTCTCCTCACTCTCTATGACCTCCCGTAGCGTGGTAACAACCTCGCTCTCGATCCGAGGCACGTCCGTAGAGTCGATGACGAAGACGATCGCGTGCGCAGAAGAGTAATAGCTCTTCCATAGCTTCCGGAGCGTCGATTGACCGCCAATGTCCCAGAGCTTTAGGTACACTCTGGGGTTCTGTAGAGGGATGATGGAGACGTTCTGGCCGACGGTCGGGATTGTGGAGCCGATTTTGGGAGGCGCCGGGCCCGAGGGGAGGTAGATCGACTTGATTTTTTCCAGGAGTGTCTGCGAAGCCTGTTAGCAAGCTTCGGAGGGAGACGACGGTACCGGGGACGCATACTGTTTTACCAGCGTTGTCGAGGCCGAGAAGCCTGAGATGACAGACCTGTTAGCTGCCGGAGGAGAACTGTCGATGAAAGGTGAACATACAGCACTGAGTACTCTTCTTTACTTGTCGCGTAGAGATAGAAGCCCTTTGCAAGGGTATACATCAATAACTAGATCTTCAAGGCGTGTGGGATTCTATCGTAGTGTTGCAGGCGATTCTGCTGAACAAGCGAGTGACGTTGGAGGTTCTCTCGCGCTGTAGATAACCTCTCGTTCTCACTTTTTCTACGAACGTGAATAGAGCCGCTTGACCATAACCGCGGGGGCTATTAGCGGCAGAGGAGCTTGTGGCTTCTTTGGCTTGGCTGCATTTGAGTCACCAGAGCCGCCTTTGACTTTCTAGAGAGTCTTGGAATGGCGTTTTACCTCCAACGTGCCCGTCCCTTCGTGAGTCACCATTACCAGCGAATACCCTCACTTGTTCATATGACATTGACGAAATTACAACACATTCATACCGCTACATTCGCTCTGCTTCAGTCTCCGCCTTTGTTTCGAGGATTGGCCGCAATGGAGGCAGTCAGACCAGTGAATGACACTTCCGCCGACCCCAAACCAGCCACAAAGCGACGAAAGCTCCAAGGCCGCGAATTCTACGAATCCATCGGATCGCCACGCACGGTGGTCGCGCCGATGGTAGATCAAAGCGAGCTGGTTCGTCGTCCTGCCGTCCCCGTCCCCCGCCGCCCCACCAACTAAACCTCATCCACCACAGGCCTGGCGGCTTCTCTCGCGGCTTCACTCACCACCGAACACACTGTGCTATACGCCGATGTTCCACTCTCGCATCTTCGCCGAGAGCCCCATCTACAGACAGCAATCGTTCCAGCCGCCGAATCTGGACGGAAACGCCGCCGACCGCCCGGTGTTTGTGCAGTTCTGCTCCAATAAGCCCGAGGACATCCTTGCCGCGGCGAAGGAAGTGCAAGAGCACTGCGATGCGGTGGATTTAAACTTGGGCTGTCCGCAAGGTATCGCGAAGAAGGGCTACTATGGCGCCTTCCTACAGGAGGACTGGGGGCTCATTCACTCGCTGATCAACACGTTACACACAAACCTGGACGTGCCCGTAACAGCCAAAATCAGAATCCTGGAGACCAAGGAGCGTAGTCTGGAGTATGCCAGAATGGTTGTCAATGCCGGTGCGCAGATCGTTACGGTCCATGGACGAACGAGGGAACAGAAAGGTCATAATACCGGACTCGCAGATTGGAGTTACATCAAGTATATTCGTGACAATCTCCCCCGCGAGGTGGTCATGTTTGCAAATGGGAATATCCTGTGGCACGAGGATGTGGAGCGGTGTCTTGCGGCCACCGGCGTGGATGGCGTCATGTCCGCCGAAGGAAACCTCTACAACCCGGCGATATTCGAAACCTCCAGAGACTGGGACAAGCGATTCCCAAGAATGGACATCGTGGGCCGGGAGTACCTCGACATAATTCGCCACAAGATCCTCCCTCACCTCCCACTTCAGGAGCTCCTTGCCCAGGAACCTTCGAAACGCTCACGGAAGAAGCTCAATGAAATCTTCAAAGATTCCAACCTCACACCGATAAAATCCCACCTCTTCAAGCTCTGGCACGCATTACTCCCCCGCAACACCGAGGTCAGAAACATGGTTGGCCGCGCTTCAACGAGGCATCTGGGGCCTGGCGGCGACCCGCTCTCAGACTATGAGGAGTGTCTTAAACTCGTCGAGCAGATCGTTCAGGACGAACTCCAGAAAACCCCGGAAGAGATGGATAGCGAGGGGAGGTGGGTGGGCCCCGATAGGGAGATCGCCGAGGACGGGGATGAGGCTACCGCGGAAGGCATCTTGGTCGAGATTGAAGGGAAGAAGTTCAGGAGATCCGTACCGTGGTACCGGTGTCAGCCCTACTACCGGCCACTCCCAGATGAGGCTATGGCTGCTGGGGCGCTGAAGCTTAAGAAACGGGAGGCTACGCTGGCGGCTACAACTGCGACGGCTAGGACTACGAGGAAGGCGGAAGATATCTCTATGGATGACGAACCGGAGACAAAGAAAATGAAGATTTCTGTCGCAGATGGAGACCTAAAGGCTATGGAAAAATGGGAAAAATGACCCGGGGAAGGATATGAAGGTTGCCGGATGATCCGGTGGGGAATACACATAGAGGCTGTGTTATATTTAGGCGCACCTATCTGCGGGGGGTGGGGGGGGTTAGGGCGTTGGACTGTGTCTCTCATACGCACCAGTGGAAAGCTCATCTCACGCACACACTCTTGATCTCCAGCTTGCAAACCAAAAATCCGATTCGCCGTGCTATCCCAATCCATCACTTGGATACACTCCCCAGATCCTTCAGCAGCGGCGCAATCCGACTGACGTCCTTCCGCCTCGACAACGCATCCGCCAATTTAATCCTCGTATCCTTCCTCGACAGCCATTTCGGTGTCACCTGGAGCCCCATCTTCTGTGCATCTCTGAACAGCTCCTCGATGGCACTATTCAGCTGGGTATCCCTCAACCTTCCCACTCCAGCCATCGCGTCTACGACTTGGCGGTTGTCGCAGTGTGCGACGACGACGCCCCCCTTACCGTGCACCAGGGACAGGCCGCGACGGACAGCTTCGAACTCGCGGAGGTGGTGACCCTGAAACGGGTTGTAAGGGAAGGCCATGAAGAAGGTATCTTCCGGACGTAGGGAGTACAGGGGGGCGTTGGGGGGGAGGATGAAGCCGGCTCCGCCACAGAGTGAGGCGTCGGTGTAAAGGTGGATCTGCGTGTGAAGGCAGCGGCGGTGGATACTACGGAACATTTTTTTTTTTGTGAGGGAGCTTGACCTGTGGGGAGGAAGGAGATCCTGATGCTGGGTGCTGGTGCCGTAATATATTCTGGATGGCCAGCAATCGGGCGTATGTCCAGACGGCCACAGAAGGCAATAGACAGGACGACCGCTTTCCTTTCATTGTCCTGTGTGCTTGAAAAACGTTGCCTGCTCGAAATGGTATGTCAATCATGGACACCGCTTCTTTCGGGCAAAGGAACAAAGGAACAAAGGAGCACCAGAACAAGCGCGGAGGCTGCAAATTCCATTGCTTCGATTCGTGTTTGTGAAGGCTCCAGAGTTTCGAGTGATCTCGTGTGAATTGATTGTCAAACTGGCGACGGACGACTAGGTAGGTACTTATCCACTAGCTTCTCGGAGCGCCCACGGGCAAGGCGGCTCTACCCCCTCAGAGCATGGCGGCTTTGTCCTTGTGGGCTCTATCGGTTCGCCGGCACACAATGGATCGAATACAGCTTTTGGGGCCTCGGCCGCTTGGAGCAACATACACATAGGATATCACTCGCAGTGAGTTCCGTCAGACGGTAGAGGTGGGGAGGAACTGCAGTCACACCTCAACATCAGCCCTTACCTCCCCGGCATCCCGCCTCCTCTCCCTGCCACTCCCGGAGTTCCCACTCCGACGCCTTACTCCTGGCGTCTTCCTGGACCCGCCTCTCCACATCCGTGGTGGAAAGGAAGTCCAGAATCGCTTGGCTGCACGTTGCGTCCGCGATGCCGCGGATTTGAACCGGACCCCCCGCCCACAGAATCTTCTGCTGAGCCTTCCACCGGCGCCTGGCCCCACGCTCCTTCCATGGCCTCCACGGAAGAGGAGTACGAGACTGGGGGGCGGCTCTCCTTTGTTCCTTCCTTTGTCTTTCCTATGTGATTTCCCTGGTACGTTCTTCCACTTTTTGGACAGGCCTTGGGCGGAGGGAAAGGGGAGCTACAACGGGCCACCTGCGGACTGATCGGGGCCGTGGTTAGACAGCGGACGGGAACTGGACAGTGGGGTTTTGCATTCGAGTTACTTGTCGGTGGGGTACAGGTAGATGCCTCATACTAGGTATCCGTACAGTCACTGTGATGGGCCGCAGTGTGGCATCAAGCATTACCCGAACAAAGAACACCGTGCAGGCTTGGTGCGGCACCGCAAATACTAACTGAACCTACAGAGGAACCAACATCGGCTATCAACCGCCATCGGTGTATTCTATCGCCCCGACCTCCAAGTACATACACCCAGCGCGATCGACCTTTCCTTTGTCTCTCCTTTGCAATCCTCTTGGTGCACTCTTCGTCTTCTTGGAAAAGGCCTGGGCGGAGGCCAAAGGGGAGCTACAACGAGCCGCCTTTGGGGCGGACTGTGAACGTGAACTGGTAGTGTGTATATCGCCATGATCTAGATAGGTCGCAAGCGATTAAGGATTAAACCAAAAAAAAAACCCCCCAGCGCGAAACAAGCACGCATAGGTACCACATGTGATCGTTCAAAGTGTTCTATCAATGAAATACGCCTCGATAGTTACTTTCTCTTCTGCCGTTTCTTCTTCTTTTTCTTCGCGGCAGTGGCAGTCTCCGCCGCCGTCTCAGTTACGACGTTTTCTGTGTCACCCTCACTGAGCCCGCCCCATTCCGCCTCTTCCGTCATCACCGGTACGGCAGTCATCCCATCGAGCTCGCCCACGGAATCCCTCACGAATGCGACCACAAAAAACCCAATTCCTCCGTCCTCGACCGGATTGCACCGCACACATGCCTGCGCAACGACCTCATCACCATTGCACCTCTCCGGCCACCCGCGTCTCTCCCACCCCCTCAGTGTCCCCTCTTCTCTCCTCTCGACGCGCCATCCCCTGCTTCTCGCTGTATCGTGTGTAAGCACGGCCACAACGACGTCCTCGTTCTCTTCCGCGTGTACCGAGCAGGTGGAGTACGCAATCTTGCGCGCCGCCGGAAACGTCATCGCGTGCAGTATCATCGACTTCTGGAAATCTGCCAGCGCTAGTAGCCGAGATCTTTCGAGTTCTTCTTTCGCTCCTTCCTGTTCTTCCCCGGGCTCGTCCGCGGCCAGGACGGCGATGGCCGTGGGCTTTTCTTTCTCCGCGCCACGTTTCCGTTTCTTCCCCTTTTGCTCCGGCGCAGCTATCGGGGTGAGGATGTACTCCTCACGACTGACGATCCCACTCCCGCTACAGCTCGGATCGAGGAGGAGATGCGTCACCTCCCGTAGCTCCCGCGACCTGGGATCAGCCTTCAAAAAGTCCTCGCCGGCTTTTATATCTACCACCCCATCGCCGCCGGCTCGTGCAACCATTCTCCGCAGGATCTCGGCGCGTCTCGTGTCCCTTTCGAAGGCAACTACCTTCCCCCCCTTGCCGCCGAGGAGGGCTGCGATGTGTGTAGTCTTGTTCCCCGGCGCGGCGGTGGCATCAACCACCTTTGCATCTTTGCCTGTCGCGGCCAGCAGGTGCGCGGGCAGGCATGATGAGCGGTCTTGGAGTATCAGCTTCCCCTCCAGGTACATCTTGTGCGTGCTCAAGTCCACCCCGGGCGGAAGCGCGACAAGATTCGTCACGATCGGGTCCTTATAGTAAACCTTCCTCTCCTTTCCGTCCTCCGGGAACAGCTCTTTTATCGTTCCAACAGAGGTGTAGCCTTTGAAGCCCTCTTCCATCGCTGCCCCGAGCGTCGTGACCTTGAGGGCATTGATCCTGACCCATCGCGGGATCTTGGAAGCGGAGTCTTTATTCGCGGCAGCGAGGAGTGAGGACAGCGCGCCATGGCCTCGACGAATCCGCGCGCGGGTGAATTCCGCCGACAGCCGGGCTTTGTGTTTTAGTACCGCGTTCTTGAGCGGGCCGCTGGACGTAGCGATTCCGCCACGGGTGAGCAGTTGGTCGTGGAGAAGGAGCAGGGCGAGCGGGTGGGATAGCTATTCCTCGCAACCCATTTTAGCCCGACGAATTTTGGTTTTTTTTTTTCACTTTCAACGCGGGGGGGGGGGGCGGAAAGGGTTTACAAA